>Ga0209382_10000258_pt1 | contig 85977 bp, 65 predicted proteins | sample SoiMetdeltSBSDD5_FD_187599 | JGI IMG/M metagenome (GOLD analysis project Ga0209382, IMG submission 187599) | Bulk soil microbial communities from a Populus tree surrounding site in Tennessee, USA - Soil MetaG P. deltoides SBSDD5 (SPAdes) (version 2) | ecosystem: Environmental > Terrestrial >... | reverse complement strand
ACGGGACCATTGAGCCCCGTCTTGATCTCTTCCTGGGCAGCCAGCAATTCGCTCGCGGCGGCGGGTACGACAAGTCCGGCGGCAACGTTACTGATGAATTCTCGGCGTGACCACATGGCGGGATGCATTGTAGTCGGAGTCAACGTCGCTGAGAATGCTCCGCCTTCGCGGCTTCGCCGCTTCGGCGAGACAGGCTGTACTTGTGTGGCGCCTCTCACCGAGGAGCCTGCCTGGCCGTAGCTCGCGCAAAGCGCGAGCGAAGGCTGGTCATCCACTCGCCACTTAGACAGAATCAGTTACCCGTCCCCAGATACGGCAGCATCCGGCCGCAGTAGAGGACCGCGAACCAGCTGAAGAGCGACACGGCGCCGGCGATCTTCAAGCCACGCGGCATGTCGGCGTTCGGATCGAGAGCCAGAGCGGGTTTCGCGAGGCGCGTTTCGAAGAACGCGGCATTCAGCCCGGCGACGACGATGAAGGTGAACTTCGACCACCAGATACCGCTGGTCAGATAGAGGTGCGGCTGCATGATCAGGAACAGCGTGCCGGTGGTGGCATTGACGATGAACCCGCCGATTGCCCATGGCATCAGGGCCTTTACGTCGCGAAAAGGAACTCCCCGGAACAGGCCAAGAAGCCGCAAGTCGAGGAACCCGGCGCCGCCGATGAGCATGCACAGGCCGACGAAGTGAAGCGATTCACACAGCGGCCAGAGCCACGTGATGTCGAACAGCGCCTTCGAGATCCGCGTCGACTCGACCCAGAGCGCGAAATCGTGCATGGTGAAATCTCTTTCGAGGGGCAGCCCCTCGAACTCCCCTACACGCTCGCTCGCGGGGCCCCATTTGCCCCACTCCGCTCGCGTGGCCGGCCGATCACGATGTCAGATACGCCATCAAGCGACCCGCGACAATGGCGATGATCCACAGGCCGAGGGACGCCGCCGCCAGCGAACGGCTCTGGCGGGTCACGCCCGGCGAGGCGGCGCCTGGATCGATGGCGCGACGCTTGACGAGCACGCCGAACCACAGTGCCACGGCGATGCTGCCGATCTTCACGTAGAACACCGGATCGACGACGCGATCGGCCGCCTGCGTGACGAACAACACGAGCCCGGTCGCCAGGTTGATGATGAAACCGATCCAGATGAACCGATAGAGCTGCTGCAGGCGCTGCAATGGAATCCCGTTGGCCACCTTCAGAATGCGCAAATGGACGACGAAGCTCGCGCCCACCAGGATGGCCATCCCAATCGTGTGGAGCGTGAGCACCGTCGGATAGGTCCAGATCGACTCCGACCCGAGGAACCAGTCCGTGAACGCGCTGTCCTGCAGGCTGCGGAAGAAGCTCACGACGCGCTACTTCGACACGTCGTCTTTCGGCCGGGCGATGTCGTGATAGAGCCGCGTGCCGTCCGGGCGGATCGCATAGAAGAGCGAAATCCCCTTCGAACCATCCTTCATCGGATGCCCCACGAGCCGGATCGGATCCCCGATCTTGTAGCTGGCCCTCGTCCATCCCTGCCGGGTCATGATGTTGATCGACCCGCCTTCGACGTCCCACCGGCCGACCTGCTTCGGATCGACGCCCGATCCCGGCTTGATGTCGACGGTGAAGTGCACGTGCGGGTTCTGCCACTTCCATTCGGACACGACGCCGCGATAGTCGACGTCCTTGTCCATCTCGAACATCGCGAACGAGTGATGCGCGGCCACCGACGCCGATGCCAGCGCGAAACCGGCGATCGCCAGACTGACACGCGTGCGGATCCTCATGCGAACCTCCAGAGACACTTCCTTCCGGCTAAAGCCGGAAGCCACACGATCGATCTCTCCACGATCGATCTCTCCACGGACTTGGTCATTTGATGGTCTGTTTCGGCGGAACGATGGACTGCTTCTCGATCGGATCGCCGGCGTCGCACCATTCTTCGAGCGCATAGCTGACCCGCGTTCCCGCGGACTCGAGCATCGGCGACCGATCGAAGTAATACCGGTAAACGTGCGGCTTCTGATAGAGCTTGGGGTCGTCCCAGGTATAGGTGATCGTCAGGCGTTTGCCGTCCGCCGACACCTCGTACCGCTCGACGAGACGTGTCTCGGGCGTCCGCACTCCCCCGCCCGGTACCGCACCGGCCGTGAATCCCACGGTCTCCACGACCAGCGCGTTTCCTTCATACTTCGCGATCGAGTGCCCGGCTGGTGTCGGGGTCCACGGCGTGGGGTGCTGGCGTCCGTCCAGGTAGAAGTGCCGCACACCGCCGCGTTCGCCGGCGAAGATGACTTCATCCTTGTGCTCGATGAAGTGCACACCGCCCGAGTCCGGGTTGACCAGGAGCGCGCCGTTGCTGCGTCCTCCGAGACCGCCGGCGCACGGCTGCGCGACGACGATGTAGGGAACGCCTTCGGGGTTGGGGCTCGTCGATTCCGCGACAGGCGGACCACCGCGGCCGCCACGCCCACCGCCCCTGCCTCCGCCTCCTCGCCCGGCGGCGGCGGTGGCGCCCGGCAGCAATTGCGCAGGCGGAATCGACGCGCCCAGGCCGCCGAAGCTGCCGGCGCCGTCGGGATCGATCCGCACCCAGTCGCCCTCGAGGCGCGCCGCCGTCGCCGGCGTGGGCTGAGCGGCGAGCAGCTGCGGGACGGCCAGCGGCAGAAGCAACCCGGCCAGGGCCATCACTCGGCACCTCATGGTGTGACTCCTTTGGAGATCGGACGGCCGGCCGGTTTCGCGACCGCCGGAGGCTCGAGGAACTTCCCCCGATCCTCGTCCCACGGATCGCAGGGCAGCCATTGCCTCGGTTCGTACGTCGACGGCAATCGGTGGTAGCGAAATTCGTACGTGTGGGGAGTACGGTAGACAGTGGGATCGGTCCACGTGAACGTGACCGACAGCAGCGCACCGTCCTTCAACAGCCGATACCGTTCCACGAGCCGGGACTTGTCGGTGCGGAAGCCGCCGCCCGGGATCGCGGTGATGCCGTGCTCGCCATGGAAGCCGACCGTGTCCACGATCAGCGTGTCCGCCTCCCAATGCGCGATCGAGTCGCCGTTGGTCGACGGGTCGAAGATCTCGTCGGAGATGTGTTTGGTGCGGTTGGTATAGAGATACCGCGGCGCCGACGCATTCTCGCCGACGATGATGACCGCACTCGAGCCCTGTCGAATGTCGAGCGGCCGCCCGGGGTCCATCACGAACGGCAGGCCGAGCAGGTTGCACCAGCGGATGGCGTACGCGTCGGCCTTCGCGCGCGCGTCGATCTTCGCGCGCGTCACCGTCGGCAGCAGGTTCGCTCGCGGCACGTTCCGGCCGTCGAAGTTCAGCTCCCAGAAGCCGGAAATATCCCGCCTTCGCGCCGGTTCTTCTTCCTGGCGCTTCGGCGCGGCAGGCTCCCCGGGGATCGCCATCGGCATGGCGACCAGAGTAGCCACACCCACGAGACAGGCACACAGTCGTTTCATTGGCCGGCCCCTATGCTGTACAACGCGAATGTCGATGAACACGGACGTGAGCCCGCATCGAAGTCCGGGAGCCCGGTGGATTGTGGTTGGCTGGCTGGCGACGATGACCTCCGGGGCGCTGGCCGCCAGCCTGCTTCGACTCCCGACGGGCATTCCCGTCGACCGGTCTCTGCTGTTTCTCGCCCACGGGGTGATCGCGGTCGCGATGGGCAGTGCCGTGATAGGACACCTGGTCCGCGCTCACGCCGCGGCCCGTCTGCTGCCGGCGCTTCTCGTGACGGCGACCTTCGTCTGCGGATTGTTCGTGATTCGATCGTTCGAGCCAGTCACCTCCGCCGCGCACGCTGCGCTTGCGGCCTATGCGGCGCTCGCGCTGGCGGCGACTGGACCACTCGGTCTGAGAGGCGGGCTCTCGTGGCAGGCATCGATCGCAGGGGCCGGCGTCCTTCTGCTGATCCTGCAGATCGCCCTCGGAGCACTCGTGCGGCACCACATGATCGGCTATGGCCTGCACCTGCTGGTCGCGGGCCTCGCCGCGGTGGCGGTGCTCGTTCCTGCTGTTGCCGTCGGCCAGGATGCCGGCGCGACGGCCGTCCTGAAACGGGCCGCCAGCCTGGCGATCGCCAGCCTTCTCGTGCAGTTGTCGCTGGGGATCGCCGTGCTGTTCATGATCCTGACAGGTACCGCGAACGTCTACGGCTGGCTGCTCACGACCGTCGCTCATGTCGTCGCCGGGACGATGACCCTGCTGGCCGCGGCGAGGCTCGCGCATCTGTTGCGGACCCGCCCGGCGGCTGAAACCGTGAGCGCGGCGCGCTGAGATCGGGATCATGGTGCGGGCCGGCTGGACTGCTGTTCCACCAGTGATGGGGGATCGTAGTACGCGATCCATCGGCCCATCGACACTACACCCACCCACAGGATCAGCGAAACGACCGCAGCCGTTCGGGCCGTCGAAGGTGAGATCAGCCTTTCGTCGCGGCGGTACACCTTCCTCCCGAAATACACTCCGTGAAGACCGACGCCGGCGAGCAGCACCATCTTCGTCAGGAAGAACGGATTCGCCAGGTACTCCTCCGCCTTCGACGCGCCGAGCAGCGCGCCGCAGGTCACCATGACGATGAAACCGGCCTGCTTCCAGGGGCGGAGGCTCTGAATCAGGGCATCGACCGGAACGTCGGCGAGCATCCATCCGAGCAGACGCAGGTTCGTGACCAGGATCAGCCCGCCGAACACCGCGATGCAGGCGAGGTGTGTCGACAGGACGATCGGATACACGTACGCCGACTCACGAACCGCCGTGAAGACGCCGACGTCCTGGATCGACCGACCGATCGCGGCAAGTGTCATGTCCGTGGAGCTCAGGTGAAGGCGTAGAAAATGCCACCAAAAACGGCCGTCGTCCAGACCCCGAGCGAGAGGACGGCAACGATGCGGCCGGCCGAAGGAGAGTAGGCGCCCCGCGCGACCCGGTTGTGCAGCGCGTAGTTGAAGATGAGCCCGACGACCACGGCCGCCAGCTTCAGCCGCATCGTCGGGTGGTTGAAATAACGAACCGGATCAGTGGACGCGATCAGAAGGCCACTGGTGATGGCCGTCACCAGCCCGATCACGGTGCCGATGGCCGTCGCCCGCAGCAGACGCGCCGGGGTGACGTGACGCGGGCCCACGCCGAGCAGCCGGAGATCCACCAGCGCGATCAGGCCGATACTGACCGCGAGCGACAAAATATGCGCGATCTCGGTGAGCCCGTAGGCCCACTCGTGCACGTTGAGGAAGTTCGTGGAGGTGTCGTACACGGCCCTGATCGGGGGGGATTATCGTCAAGCGGAGGGGCCGGGCCAAGCGGAAACGCCTGAACCGGTTCCCTTCCGGCTCCCGCTTCAGTGGGCGATGTAGCACAAAGATGCTACGATCGGGGCGGGCACATGGCCTTCTGCCTGAAGGCGAAGCCACGAAAGGCGACTACCATGACCAAAGAGGTGACTCTTCGCCAGGCCGGAGGCTCGGTGAGCGCCACGCTGCCCAAGGACATGGCCGACCGGCTTCGACTCGAGGCGGGTGACCGCATTCTCGCGGTTGAAACGGATCGCGGGATACTTCTGACACCGTTCGACCCCGGGGCGGAGCAGGCGTTGAAGATCGCCGCGAGGGCTGCCAAGAAGTATCGCAAGGCGCTTCGAGAGCTGGCCAAGTGAGTCGTGGCGAGAAGCCGGAAGGAGCCGACATGGCTCACTCGCCTCGTCGTCGACGCCGTTCACAACGACCAGATCAGGGAGCATGGCGGGCTTTCAGGGCTTCGCGATGAAGCCGGCCTCGAGTCGGCGCTTGCGCGACCACTCCAGAAATGGCACTACCAGCCGGACCCAGACGTTCCCGCGCTGGCTGCGGCCTACGCTTTTGGCCTGATCAAGAACCATCCCTACCGCGATGGCAACAAGCGCATCGGGTTCCTGAGCATGGCGACGTTCCTCGGCCTGAACGGATATGAACTGACGGCGACCGACGCCGACGTCGTTTCAGCGTTCGTGACCCTCGCCGCAGGAAATGTGTCTGAAGGCGAGCTGACGGAGTGGGTCAATGCGCACTGCCGGAAGCGGCGCTGACGCCCGAACCGTCCGCAGCCCGCGGTCCGCGGTCCGGCAGGCCTCAGTCCGTCAACCCTGGGTGGCGGACCGCGGGCTGCGGGCTGCGGGCCACGGGCTACGACGAGTGCCACGCAGCGGCATGCGCGGCCTGTGTCGGCGAGTACGCCTCCCTGAAATGCCGCTCGTAGAACGCGGGATCGATGTGATGGCACTGCATCCAGATGCCCGCCGAATCGATCGCGTGGCAGTGTGCGGGAAAGCGGCCGTAGGTTTTCCAGATGTAGCGGCAGATCGTCCGCGCCACCTCGATGACCTCGGGGTCGACGTGCGGCGCCTCACGCGCGAACGCGGCGGCCGCGTCCGGCTTCATGCTGGGCGCCGCGGTGGGACCATCGCGATAGAGACCCGACGGCCCGTATTTCTCGGCCAGGATCGCGTCGATCGCAGCGTCGGTGTCCTTGTAGTACGGCGGCGCATACGACTGCAGCACGCCGTCGAGTCCGACCGGGTTGGGCGCGATCGAAGGGTACGGTCCCGGTAGGCGAAGCCTTTTCTTTGGCCTCTCGAACCGGAAGCCGAGGCCCGGTCCGAGGTTCGGATAGGCACCGAGCAGGATCGAAGTCTCGAACGCCGCGTGAATCCATCCACCGAGGCCCATGCTCTGCGCGACCAGCGCGAGGTTCTGCAACAGCAGCATCGCTTCGTACTCGGTCCGCCCCTTCGCATAAAAGCTGAGCGGGATCGGGATCTCCTTGTTGAGGAATTTGGACTTCACAAAACGCTCGCAGCCGCACGGCTTGTACAGGTTGAAGTCGTCGAGGAACACGGGACGCTGTCCTGGTTCCTGGCCGAGCACGTAGAACAGTCCGTTGATGTACTGACGCGTGACCTCGGTGACGGGCATGAACATCGTGCTGCCCGGCACGTTGGACACGTAGCGATTGCCGCTCGCGTAGGCTGGAAACTGCCGGGGGAACTCGAGCCGGCCGTCCTTGATCTTGACCTTGCACCGCTCGGCGTGCGCGATGAGATCGTCGGCCGACATCGTGCGCACGTTTCCGGTCGGCACCGGACCATCCGGCTTCTTGAGCATGTAGGTGCCTTCGTCGTTCCACATGAAGAACACCGTGCTCTGCGCGTTGTCGGGGCTTCCGGCCGCCCGTCCCGTGCCCTCCACACACGGTGTGCCCAGAAGCGGCTTCCCGTCGGCAGTTTCGTACGGGTTGTCCCAGTAGGGCAGCCCGGTGATGCCCGTCGCCGCGATCAGGTACGCCTCCTCGAGGCGCGACAGCGGCTGCGGTTCGAGCCTCGATTGGAAGGAGAACGTGCCGGACCGAAAGCCGCCACCGGCCGCGACCCGGCGCGATCGCCGTCCGAAAATCGCGTCCCACAATGGATACTCGCGCGCAGCCGTGAAGCCTCGGGGTGAGGTCATCGGTCCCCCAATCGTGTGTCCGCAGGAGCTTCGTGCACAGGGAGGGTGCCACGATCGGCTTACGGCGGCAAGGATTCGTCGCGATGAACCGCGGACGGAGGTTCTGCGTCGGTTAGTGAAGGACACTGAGCGGGGGCTGCGGTGCAAATGGCCGAGGTGCCGCCCTCCCCCGTGAGAGGGGCTCGTTCAGGTCGGCGCGCGGCTTCGTTGTATCTAATGTGCGTCGGCGACATAATTTGGCCCGGTCAGGCCCAAGGCCTTTGTCAATGCTCTGTCCGCACTGCGGTACCTCCACCGCTGACGCGAGATTCTGCGGCGCGTGCCGACGACCTCTCGAGCGGCGGGTCACGGCCACCGCCACTCTCACCCCGCCGCCTGCCGGTGCTGACGCCGGGAGTGCCGAAGCGGATCCCGCGCGGCAGGAGCCGACCTTCCCTCCATCGACAAGCGACGGTTCCGAAGCCGAGACCCGCCTGAGCAACCCGGCAGACTCGCTGACTGATTCCGCGATCCGGCGCGCCGATTCGCCGCCGTTCGGGGTCCGATCTCCCCCGGGCGACACTCACATCGGGCCGCTCGCACCGGGTGAGCCGTTCGGCGTCCGATATCGGGTGCTTCGCGTCCTCGGCGCCGGCGGAATGGGCGTCGTCTACAAGGCGTGGGATGAAGAGCTCGGGGTCGCCGTCGCGCTGAAGATCGTGCGCCCCGAGATCACCGCCGATCCGTTCATCGGTCAGGAGATGGAGCGGCGGTTCAAGCGCGAGTTGCTGCTCGCGCGTGAGGTCACGCACCGAAACGTCGTCCGCATTCACGACCTCGGGGACGTCGACGGCATCAAGTACATCTCCATGCCCTTCATCGAAGGGCAGAGCCTGGCAGCGCGCCTCACGGATGGGAGAAAGCTCGCGGTTCCGGAAGCGCTGAAGATCGCGCGGCAGGTTGCGGCCGGACTCTTAGCGGCCCACGAAGCCGGCGTCGTGCATCGCGATCTGAAGCCCGAGAACGTGATGCTCGACCGCGAGGACCGTGCGGTGATCATGGACTTCGGCATCTCCCGGTCGACGCTGCCTGACGCCACCGCGGCGCCACCTGCAGGCGGCGAACTGCCGTTGGAAGTCAGGATCGGCGATACCGCCCATTCCGGGCTGCTCTCCGGCATGACCACCGCGGGCGCCGTGATTGGGACGCTCCAGTACATGGCGCCCGAGCAGGCGCGCGCCGAGCCGGTCGATCAGCGCGCGGACATCTACGCGTTCGGATTGATGTTCCGCGACATGCTCCTCGGCAACGTCCGGCTCGCAGGGAAAACGGCCCTCGACGAGCTGAAAGGGCGGATGGAGCATGCTCCCGCCGCGCCTCGATCTATCGACTCCCACGTCCCTGGGCCCGTCGACGCGGTGATCCGCCGGTGCATCGAGCCTGACGCCGCCGCGCGGTTTCAGACTAGCCGGGAGCTGGTAGCAGCGCTCGATCGCCTCGACGGCGCAGGGCAACTCCGGCCTGAACCGCGCCGGTTTGGCCGGGCGCATCTGGCTGCCGCGGTGGCGCTGGCCGCCGCGCTGGTCGGCGGCACGTGGTGGTTTGCGTCTAGGCTGCCTCCACCGGAGCCCGCACCAGTGTCGGTGCTGATTGCGGACTTCGACAATCGAGCGAACGATCCGGCATTCAATGGCTCCCTGGAGCAGGGTCTGACAATGGCGCTGGAAGAGGCGTCGTTCATCAACCCATATGCACGCGAGACTGCGCGGAACCTCGCGCAACTTCCGTCCGAAGGAAAATTCGACGAGAACGCGGCACGGCTGGTGTCGGTGCGCGAAGGGATCAACGTGGTCCTGGCTGGCACCATCCAGGCTGCAAACTCCGGGTACATGATCGCGGTCCGCGCCATCAGTCCCGCGAACGGCGAGGTCCGCGGGACCGCCACCGCATCCGCCGCCAGCAAGGAGCAGGTGCTGCAGGCGGTCGGTTCCGTTGCCTCGAGGATTCGGGCGATCCTGGGTGACACCGCTGCCGAGAGCGTCAGGCTCGCCGCATCAGAGACCGTCACCGCTGCGTCACTCGACGCGATTCGCGACTACTCCCACGCCCAGGACCTGCTCTACCAGAGCAAGGACGAAGAGGCCATCGTCTATTACAAACGCGCGATCGCCAGCGATCCGAACTTCGGGCGCGCGTACTCCGGATGGGCGATCAGCGCCCAGAATCTCGGACGGCGTGAGGAGGCCTTGCAGGCCTGGAACAAGGCCGTGTCGCTCGTCGATCGCATGACCGATCGCGAGAAGAACCGCACGATGGGGAACTATTACATCGCGGTCCCGAAGAACTACGAGAGAGCCGTCGAGAGCCTCAAGAGCGTCGTCGATCAATACCCCTACGACCGGGGCGGGCAGGTCAACATCGCGATCGCCTATTTCTACATGCGCAATTTCGCCAACGCCCTCGAGCACGGCCGACGGTCGGTGGAAATTGCGCCCAAGGACGTGATCAACCGCGCCAACCTCGCCCTGTACGGCATGTATGCCGGGGACTTCGCCACCGCGGCCGACGAAGCTCGCGCCGTCCTGACTCTGGACGCCACCGCGTATCGCTCGTACCTGCCGCTCGCGATGGCGGCGATCGCAAAAGGAGATTTCGAGGCGGCGCGCGGCGCGTACGATGCCATGGCCACGTCCGGCGCGCCTGGTTCCTCGCTTGCCACACTGGGCCTCGCGGATCTCGCGCTCTACCAGGGCCGGTTCCACGATGCCGGCACGCTTTTGATCAAAGGCATCGCCGAAGACCAGGCGAGGTCCAACACCGCGGGCCTGGCGGCGAAGAGCGTCGCGCTCGCCGAGAGCCATCTCGGCGAAGGCAGGACGCGGCTCGCCATCGATGCGGCACGCCGGGCACTCAAGCTGCTCGGTACCAGCTCCGCTGCCGTCCCCGCAGCCCGGGTGCTCATTGCGGCTGGAGTCACCGAGGAACCACGTACGTTGGCCGCGGCGCTGGCCGACAATCTACAGCCGGAGTTCCGAGCCTACGCCAGGCTGCTCGAAGGGGAACTCGCGCTGCGCGATCGAAGGTACGTGGCGGCTTCCGAGGCCCTCCTTGCCGGCAAGGCGCTGGCAGACCTCTGGTGGACCCGTCTTGCCCTCGGCATCGCCTACGTCGAAGCCGGCCATCCGGCAGAAGCGTTGGGCGAACTCGAGCTGTGCCGCAAGCGCCAGGGGGAGGCGACGGCCATCATGCTCGACGACCTCCCCTCGATTCGCTATCTGGCGCCGCTGTCGTACTGGCTGGCGCGTGCGCAGGAGGCGGTCGGCCAGACCGCCTCGGCGCGCGCCAGCTATTCCGAGTTCCTTCGGATCCGCTCGGGCGATGCCGCCGCAGCCGACCCGCTCGTCAGGCACGCGTGGCAACGCCTCGAGGCGCTTGGCGCAACCGCACCAGGACGCTGAGAGGCAACTGTCGGCGTCTGCAGATTGCCGGTGGACAGGACCAGGCCGGGCACGCCAGGACCGCCGCTGGTAATGACGACCTCCAAAGTTTTGGATGCAAAGTGTGGGTTGGGGGCCGAGTCACTGACCACCACTTGGACCGGGAAGGTACCGCCCACTTTTGGCGTGCCGGTGATCACTCCGTCGGCCGAGAGCTCCACTCCGGCCGGAAGCGGACCGCTCTGCTCGGTGACCCAGTGGTAGGCGCCGACGCCACCGCTTGCGGTGAGCTGAGTAGTTGGATACGGAGTCCCGACCGTACCGCCGGGGAGCGATGTGGTCGTGATCACCAGGTCGGCGACGACCGTCAGCTGCGCCGATGCCGCGCTCACATAGTTGTTGGCCTCGTTGGTCTCGAACACCTGCCCGACGTCGTCGGCCAGGTAGCCCACGAAGTACGTGCCAGGCACGACCTTCGGAATATCGAAGAAGAGCTCTCCCTCGAACGGGAAGATTTCCGAGCCGCCGGGCGGCAGCGCAAGCGTGGTCGTGAAGCTGTCCGCCAGCGTGTCGGCCGGTGTGATCACGCTGTCGGTGGACAGGTACAGGCCAATCCTGACCCGTCCGCCCGTCGTACCCTCCCCTTGATTCGTGACAGTGAAGCTCGACACTTCGATCGCCTCACCGATGACGCCAGTGGCGGGAGAGACGGTGACTGATGGCGGGAAGGAGATGACCACATCAGGGCCGCCGGTCGACACGACCTTTGGCGGTGAGATGGTGCCGTTGTCGTTGTCGCCGGCGCCGGCAACCGTGACGAATTCCATCAGCGCATCGGCCGCCGCACCCGGCGTGCGCGGGACCGTCTCGGTCTGCGGTGTTTCGAATTGGAAGGATCTTCCCGGGATGTCGCAGGTACCGCGTGCGGGGTTGTCGCAGTGGAAGAACCGGGCCGTGACGCGGACCTCGTCGGGTGGCGGCAGCGCGGTCACGGTTCCGTCAGGCGCGATGCTTTCGGCGACGGACGAAAGCGCCTGCTTCACGGCACTCGCGATCGCCGTGGCGCGATACCTCGCACGGGCGGCAGCCGAATCGGGTGCGTCGTTCGGCGCCAGGGCGTAAGTGTTGTTGCCCTGCGTCGGATTGCCTTGCGTGGGATTGCCTTGCGTCGGGTTGCCCTGGGTGGGATTGCCCTGCGTCGGCGTGCCGAGGTCTTTCGCTTTCGGCACATCCACGATCGAGAGCACTTCGTCCTCGGACGTCTCGATCGCCGGACACTCGTCCTTCAGCGTATCGATGGTCGGCACCTTCTGGAGCCGCGTGATGATCAACTGAATGAGGTGGCTTTGGTCGACGAGCTCGGGATTGCCGATGTTGGCGAACGAGCTGTATTGTGAAATGGTGTTGGCGTCAGTCGCCTTCACCGTGAACGTGTAGTCCGTGTACTCGGAGAATCCGGCGTTGCCCTGGGTCGGGTTTCCCTGCGTGGGGTTCCCCTGGGTGGGATTCCCTTGCGTCGGGTTCCCCTGGGTCGGATTCGCGTGGTTGCTGACGTCGGGGCCGGAAACGCTGGGCCCGTGGTGCTCCGTGTTCGTGATGTTCGTGCCGGCGAGCGCAGCGGGGTTGGTCGGCGCCGGATTCAGCCGGACGATCGCATCGCACCCGGTGAACGTGCGCAGGTCGCAGAGGCCGTTGCTGACGTCATCCACGTGAATCTTCACCGGCGTGGCGACCGGGCCGGCATTCTGGCTGCTGACGAACGCGCTGAAAGTCATGCTGGACTGCGGTTGGATCGTCCGCGTAGCGGTGCAGGCCGGGTAGGTTTGGCCGGTGCAAGACAGATTGGTGCTCATGTTGCCGATGACGTTCACGTCCTGCAGTTGATCAAAGGATCCGTCGAACCCTTCCTTCTCCTGCATCCCCATCCGGATCACGAGCGGCTCGTTGCTGCGGTTCCGAATCGTCACCGCGTAGCTACGCTGGATGATGCCGAGCGGCTTGAAGCTCTGATTCACGTAAGCGTCGATTCGCGGACCGATGTACGCGGCGTACGCGTTCGAGTTTCTCGCGCCGCCGTTGCAGGCTGACGGCTTGCCGCTTCCTGGCGGGTCGTACAGCGTGGCGGCGGTATTGTTGAACAAGTCGCCGGATGGAAACAGCGCTTCGCGATTGTCGCCGCCCCAGCTTCCCAGGAACTTCACCGCGGGCACGTCGGCGCTGGTGGCAAAACGCGGCGGTGAGTCGAACACGTACGGCTCGGACGGCGCGAGATCGTTGTGGTCCCCCATGAACGAGATGGTTCCGCCCTTGTACTGCAGCATGTAGGCGCGACTGTATGCCTTGGCGTTGGGCGGCGCAGGATTCGCGGCGCCCGTCACTTGACGGATGTCTCCCGCGTTCACGTCGAGCGTGTATTGCGAGACCTGGATCGTCTTCAACAGCTGACCGCTCGAAACCGCGAGCTCGGCGGCCCGTACGTCCATCTGCGCGTTGCGGCCGCTGTGATAGCCGGTTGTGCCCAGGACCTGATTCGGCAGACGCGAAGGATCGGCGCGGCCTTCGAGGTACAGAAGCACCATCTTGCCTGCGGTCTGGCTGAGCACGGGCTGCATCTGCGCGCCGGCAGGCCGCTCCACGGTGGCCGCGGGGCAGGACCCGGGCGGGGCATTGGGTACTGTGGACAGCTCGAACGGTCCAAGCTGATTCGGAGTGCGGGCTTCACATCGAACGCCCATGTCGATCGCGCGGCGAGCCGTCCACGTCGCTCCAGCGGTCGAGGAGCGGGTGACGACGATTTTCGCCGGGGCGGCAGTCGCGTTGTCGGTCACGCAGGCACCTGCGGGAAACGGCCTCCCGAACCCGGCGAGGCGAGGATCGTGTTCCACGCGCTCCGGCCAGGCGAGCGTGACGACGCCGTCAATACCAACCTGGCCAGTGGCGAAGGCGAGTGAACGCGCAGACTCGTCTTCGGGACGACGGGGGACCTCGTTCACACCGTTCGTCGGCTGATCGTAGGTACACATGGCGGGAGGCCCGCTCAACGCGGTCACCGCGACAGGCTCCGACCAGGTGTCTCCGAAATCCAGCGACTTGGCGAGGAGGATCTGGCGCGGCTCGAAGCTCGTCCACACGGCATACAGCGTGCCGCCGCCCGTCGTCTTGGGCGGCCCCGACCGCGGGTCGACGAAGAGCAGCACCCGCTGGTTCATCTTGGACTTGCCCTGTATCGATTTGGGGACACTAAAGGTCTGGCCGCAGTCCGTCGACTTGGTGAACTTGATCGCCGAGTTGTTCGACGGCGAACCGGTGAACAGGGTGTAGCCGAGATAGATGTGACCGCAGCCGCCGCCTTGCCCTTTGCTGCCGGTCTTCGGCTCGTGCGCGTCCCAGATCATCGACGGCAGATCGGCGAACCGCCCGTTCGCGGTGGCCGACGTCGTTTCGATGGCTTTTGAAAACCCGGCGTCGAACCGGATCGGCAGCCTCGACTCGTCGTTGAAGTTGGTCAGGCGGAAATAGCCGATGATGCCTCGGCCCCCGCGGTCGAAGAAGAGGCCTGCGCCATGAAAGTGTCCGTAAGCATCGGAGGCGATCGCGCCGTCGCTCGCCGCCGCCAGGCCGGACCATGGCTGCGACAGCCCCAGTGGCGACGTGTCGGTGGGGAACCCGGGCACGAGCCCGTTGACGAAGGACACGCCTCCATCGGTGGATCGATAGAGTCCGAGCCAGGCGTCGGGTGGTCCCGCCGCAAAGAATCGCTTCAGGCCCGACAAGCCCGGGAAAAGAGCGAAGAGGCCTTCGCCAAATCCGGAGTCAGCGGCGTAGTCCACTGTCCGGTAGTCATTCGACAGTGCCACCACCATCCGGTTGTTGATCACCGATACCGCGTGCTTTGTCTCGACCTGCCGCTGCAGGAAAGGGTCGCCAATGAGCTCGTTGACGATGCCGGGATTCATGTTGCTGTTGCGTCCGGCCCGAATCTCGCCGTTTTGCGCATGAGCGATGACAGTGACGGAAACCACGCCGACGACCGCGACGAACGAGGCGCGTTTCATGGGGGTCCTCCGGGGAATGTGGACGACCGATGGACAGAGCGGCGCGTTCGCAGCGACGCGCCGGCGGGCATTATCTGCGAGATACGTATCAGGACGTCAACCTGGATCCGAGGGGCTTCGCCCTGTGGCGCCCGACTATGAGACGGCCCGAGACGTCAAATTCGCGTCTGCAACCGCAGAATCGGCTAATGGACGACCGTCACCGGCGTGAGGGTCACTGGACCGAGAAGTCCTGACTCGAGCGGCTCCCACTTCGCGGCCGAGAAGAGGCCGTCGGCTCCCCGGTTCTCCGGAAACCGCGCGGGAAAGTTCACGTTGTAGAACTTCTTCCACGGCAGGCCGCGCAGGTCGAGATCCCTGACGCGATTGGCCGAAAGATTCGTGACCGACACCTCGAGCGTATTCGTCACTTTCAGCTGCGAGGCATCCACGACCACACGATAGGGCGGCGCTATGAGTGTCGCCAGGTCCCGCCCGTTCAGGCGAACGCGCGCGCTCTCGGCAATCTGCCCGAGATCCAGTTGCCACTGCTGACCACCGGAGCTCGGCCGTGCGAAAGTGGCGACGTAACTGGCAGTCCCGGAAAACACCTCCGCGTCCTTCCCGAACGTGGTCCACGACACGAGTCGATCGACGGTGCGCTGCGGGGGAAGACGCGGCCCGCCCTTCAGAAAGCGAATCGTCCACGGCCCGCCGACGGTGACCGGTTCACCGGCCGCGCGATAGGAGTTGAACTGCGCCGACGCCGGTTGCGGCGAGTCGGCAACGATCAACGATCCGCCGGCGGGTATCTGCAGGTGGACCTCGCGCTCGCCACCGCTCGCGCGAACGGGCAGATTCCCCGAGCGTCCGTTCATTGCATCGAACCCGACCAGAGAGGCCGCGCGGCTGTCGATCGGGACCCACCCGTCGACCGCGCGGTCGCCCGGATTGCTCACGAAGTAAATCCGGCCCAGCGCGTCGGCGCGCCGTGCGAACTGAAGGCCGCGTTCGACCATCGGTTCCCGACGCACACCGGCGCGCGCGAGCAGGCGCCCGAGATCGCTTCCCTGGAGGACGCGGCCGCGGCCGATTGCTGCTTCACGGATGCCCTCCGCGTCGGCATCTCCGAACGAAACCGCAGCGACGGCAGATTTGAAACGCGCTCGCCTCGCGTCGAGATCGGCGAGGCCGCTCACGTCGGTTGGCCAGCTCTCGAGAGACACGACCGTCGCGCCTCCGCGGGCGAGCTCCAGGATCTGCAACATGGTGTCGAGAGGCATGTAGCGGGACGCCGGCAGCACGATCGCCTGATAGGACGCCTTCCCCTCTGTCATGACCCGGCCGTTCTCGATCCGCAGCCGCCGCGCCTGACGATCGGAGACGAAGTCGCAGGTGAAGCCCGCTGCCTGAAGCGCCTCCGCCGCTTTCTCGAAGGTCGTGCCCTGACCCGGCGGCGCGGCACCACCGAAATGGGAGAGCAGCGACTTCCCGCGAATGCTCAGCGACTCATAAAACGGGTAATAGAGCAGCACGTCGCTGTCGGGCCGTCCTGACTGCATGAACGACTGAACGCGCGCGACATAGGCGTTGAGGGTCCCGAAGTCGTCCCACCAGGCATTCTGCGGGTTGAACTCGACACTGGCGTAGAACTGCCTGCCCGGCCACGCGTCGCCAGCCGGCGAATACGCCGTCCCGTGATAGACGATGTGGTTGACCCCGGCGACGAAGAACCGGTCGACCGCCGTCCGCACGTCGGCGAGCCGCACGCGGAAATGCTCGCCGAGCCACGTCGCGGCTTCCGCGGAAACCAGGCGGCGTCCGGCCACGTGCGCCGCCGACGCCGCCCACTTGAACCGCTGAATCTCCGCTCCCTCGGTCTCGGGGATGTCGCTCGCACCATAAAGATCGAGGATGTTCGCAGGCGACCCGTGGGCCTGGTTTCGCACCTGCCGTCCCTGACGCTTCGCCCACGACGACCACTCGGCGGTGAATGTGTCGAGGAGCAGATCCGAGATCGTTTCGCGATAGTCGGCCAGCACTCGCACGCCGGCGTCGTCAGTGCCACTCCCGAGCAGTTCAGGCAGGTGCGGCCGGAGATCGTAGCCGCGGCGCTTCTGGAATTCGTCGAAGAAGCCCGGCGTCCAATCCGCTTCACCGGTGGCATCGTCGACCTCGTAGGAGTCGTTGAAGAACGCGCGCAGACCTCGAAGGCTGTGCCCCTTGAACGCGCGATCGAAGGGCAGCAGGTACTTCCTGATCGCGCCGGTCGAGAAATGATCGATGACGTTGCCCTCACCGCCAGGCGCGGCGCGCTCCACGAGCTTGCCGTGCCACGCCGCGAAGATGGCCTGGAGCGTCCAGCGGCCCGGCGGTGCGGTCCAATCCAGGCGCCCGTCCGCCTGAACGTGCGATGTCAGGTTCAGCGCGTTGCCGGTGCCCGAATAGGCCATCAACACGACGAGTGGCAACTCACGGGGATACTTGACCTGCTCGAGTGCCAGCGCCTGCAGATCCCGGTTCGCGGACAACGGCTCGACGAGATCCGTGATTTGAATCGCGCGCGCGGCGGAGTTGATCGCGGGGGTTGGCGGCGCGGTTCCGCGCGGCGGATCCCCGGGCGCGCCTTCATTGACGACGTGGATTTGATTCCCGATCGCCCGGACGAGCGGCGCCTGCCGGAGCGTGACCGGCTCCGCGAGGCGCTGTCCACCGTCGAGCGTCCACGACTTGTGTGCGATCGAGCGCGCTGCGGTGTCGTCGCCGACCCACGGTCCGCCAAATGGCCACCCGGTTCCCGTGGCCATGTCCACACCGATGTGCAGGCGGCCGGCCTCGCGCAGCGTGTGCTCGAGCATCGCCGTCCACTGCGGCGAGAGGTAGGGAATGAATTGCTTCTCCGTGCCGCGGACGCCATAGATCGGCGTCACCTCGACACCGCCCAGTCCGGCCGCGGCCAGCGCTTCCAGTTGCGCCGTGAGCGAGGCCCGATCCACCGCGCTCCCCTGCCACCACCAGCGCGTCCACGGCCGCGTCTCCGCAGTTATCGCGGGCCAGGTGCGGCCGGCGTTCTGTTGGGCAGTGGACTCGAGCCAGGCTGACGCCGCGGCCAGAAGAATCAGAGCTCCAGCGAACGCGGCACGCGTGCGCGGGACGACGTTCGAAGCATTTCCCCGCAGTCGCGAACCCGTGGGCATATCACTTGCCCACGGCGAAGAGCGTGCCGTCACTGCGAAGGAAAATCCGTCCTCCTGAAATCGCCGGGGACGCGATCAGTCGCTCTCCGAGATCATTGCGCGCAAGCAGACGCGGCGTCCGGCCGGCCCGCAACACGAACGTGTCGCCGGTCTCGCTCGCCAGGTAGACATTGCCATCCCCGGCAACAGGAGACGCAAAGAACACTCCGCCGAGCCTGTGCCGCCAGACAGGCTCCCCCGTGCGTGCATCCGCGCACGTCACCACACCAACGTCGTTGGTCATATAGAGGAGACCGTCGTAATAGAGGACGGACGGGACATACGATGCGCCGGACGGCCGGCGCCATTCGACGTGCGTCGCCGAGACATCGCCGCGGCCGCCGGGCCGGATCGCCATGTAGTCGCTGTTGCGATAGCCTCGGCTCAGATAGATGCGGCCGTCGTGAAATACGGCGGACGGGATCGGCGTCTGGCGCGATGTTCCCTCGTGCCAGAGCAGCGTACCGTTCTTCGGATCGTACGCGTCGATCCGGTCCGACGAGTTGACGATCAGCTCATCGCCTCCAGGACCGGTCACGACCAGCGGCGTACTGTGAGAGACGCGCCCCGCTCCGCGATCAACCTTCCAGCGATCCTTCCCCGTACCGGCGTCGACCGCGAGCAGGTAGGCATGGCCCAGGTGATCGCATAACAACAGCAGAAGGTCCCGATACAGGGTTGGAGAGCTGCCGTGCCCCCATTGCGTTTTGAACGCCGAGTGCTCGGTGCCCAGGTGCCGCGACCACACGACGCGTCCATTCATCTCGAGCGCAACGACCTGACCGTTGCCGAACCAGGCATAGACACGTCGCCCGTCGGTGACGGGGGTCGGCGTCGCGAGATTGTGTTTCTCGTGCACGGCCGGGATCGGGCCGGTGGCCCTCTCGCGCCACGTCCACCGGCGCCGCCCGTCGGTGCGGCCGAATGCTTCGACGACGAGCCAGACATCGCCCTCGCCCGCGGTCTCACCGCGACGTCCGCCGATCGGTGTCTCGCGCTTTGCCAACTCGCCATCGTCACGCGCGAGCTGCGGATGCGAGTCGCCTTCAGCCGTCGATGACCGTCCGATCTGCGACGTGACGAACACGGTGTCACCGGACACGATCGGAGACGACGTGCCGAGGCCTTCGAGGCGCGCTTTCCACGCGATGTTGTCGGTGGCGCTCCAGGTGACTGGGAGCGCGGACTCCGGCGAGATCCCGGCACTCGAAGGTCCACGCCACTGCGGCCAGTCAGAGGCGGCAACGAGGGGCGCGGCGAGCACGAGCGACAACAGGACGAGCAGACGAGCCTGTCTGGTCACGTGCCGAGTATAGTTCGCGGGTTCGGGGGTTCGGGGGTTCGCGGGCTCGCGGGTTCGGGGCAGAAGGGTTCTATCGCCGTTCTCGTGGTGCGCGGGCGTTGGCCGCTTGAAAGGCCTTCAACGTTCGCGCTGCGTCGTCAGGACGTCCCAGTCTGCGATAGGCCTGCGCCAGGACGTAGAGCGGCTCGGGATAGTCGGGATTCAGCTTCGCGGCCTGCTCCAGCCACTTGATGCTGACATCATCTCGTCCGAGCTGGACGAGCGCCTTGCCGGCGAGAAAGAAATTCCGCGGCTCGTCCGGGTTCCGCTGCGCGGCTTCCGCGGCAAGATCGAACGCGCGCCGAGGGTCTCCCTGCTTGATGAGCAGGTCCGCGAAGTTCGCGTAGACGACGTCGTAGCGGGGATAATCCTGGTGAACGAGCGCAAGCGCCTTGAGGTAGTACTGCTGCGCCTGCGCGACGTTGCCGAGCGCCTCCATCGCCAGGCCAAGGTTGTCCCACGCCTTGTATGCTCGCGCGTCGAGCGTCGTTGCCTGCCGGAATGCCGCCGCCGCATCAGCATGACGGCCGAGCTGATAGTAGATCCGGCCCAGATCGTAGGGGATCTCTGCATCCTGCGGTGTTCGCGACGCGGCGTTCTTCAGGGCATCCACCGCCTCGGAGTCACGGTGCAGGAAGTAGAGCGCCTTGGCCTTCACCTTCAGCGCAGCCGGGTATTCGGTGTCGCTGGCGGGGATGCGATCGAGTGTCGTGAGCGCCTCGGCGGGATGCTGGGCGAGCAACTGCGCCTGGCCGAGCGCGAGCAGCAGAGGAGAGTTCGCCCCGCACGCGGTGATCGCATTCGCGAAGTACAGCGCCGACTGATCGTACTGTCGCGCCTCGTATGCCTTTCGTGCGAGGGTCTGTGCCTCCTGACAATCGTCGGCTGTGATGACGATTGCCAGGAGTACCCAGATGATCATGCGTACTGACGCGTGGCTTCCGGCTTCAGCCGGAAGGATGCGTGCGGCGATCCATAGATTGGGGACAGCCACATCCTTCCGGCTGAAGCCGGAAGCCACAGCGAAAGGCGTTTAGAACGTCGCCCTGAGCGACACCTGCAACCGCCGTGCGCCCTGGCCGACGCCGAAGATCTTGCCGAAGTTCGGGTTCGACAGATCGGTGATCGGACCGCCCAGACCCGAGCGATTGAACAGGTTGATGATGTCCAACCTGAACTCGAGGTTGTTGTCGTTCACGCCGAAGCGCTTGAGGAACCCGAGATCCTCGGTATAAAGCGCCGGTCCACGGACGTCGAGGATTGCGGGCGCCGTGCCGAGCCGGCTCGGAATGCCCTGTGCTGAAAGCGGCTGCGTGGCAAACGCGGCCCGGTTCAGGTACGGCGTGCCGTTCACGAGATCGACCGACGAACCGTCATAGACCACCTGATCCTGGCCGTCGACGACATCGGGCCGGAACAGGTATCCCGCGCTGTTGATGCGACCGTCGGACACGCTCAGCGTGTTGCCGCTGCGATAGTTGTGGATGCCGGTGATCGTCCAGCCTCCGACGATCTGTCCAAGCACGCCGTCGACGTCGAATCTCTTGCCCGGGCCGAACGGCATCTCGTAGATCCACGTGAGCTTCAGGAAGTGCGGGAAATGCCGGTTCGCGGCAAGCGCCCACTCGTCGCCCGACCCGTCCTGCTTGAGCACGTTGTCCTGCGTCTTGGAGAAGGTGTAGGCGACGAGGAGCGCGAAGTCGTTCCTGAAATGCCGTTCGAGCGTCGTCTGCAGCGAGTCGTAACGTGTCTTGCCGTTGAAGCTGTTCTGCCACTGGATGCTCGTGAACTGCGGATAGGGACGCAGCGCCTGCTGCACGGTGCCCGTGAACCCCGGGTACGGCAGCGGGATGCCGAGCTGCGGCTGGCTGGAGAGATTGCTGAACAGCAGATCGCCGTACCGCGCGATCGCGTCGAACGGCATGCGGTTGATCTCGTTGCCGGCAGCGAGATCGAGGGGCATGAACGTCAACCGTGTGCCGTATGCCCCGATGTAGGCGATCGTCGTCGAGAAGTTGGCGGGCAGCTGACGGCGCAGCGTCACATTGTAGTTGTTGTACTTCTCGCGCCGCGCCTCGTCTCCCCTGAGCACCGTCCCGACGCCCTGGTTGTTCAGTTGCGTGGGGTCGTAGTTGGGAAAGACTCCACTGAATGAAGGATACCGCTCACTCAGGGACATGACCGGATCCTGCGCGTTCGGCGTCGGCCGCGTCGCACGCGTGATCGAGATGTTCCCGTTGTAGCCGTTCGAGAGCAGGGTCACGAAGTTCTCGCCGTCAGCGTAAGCCAGCGCCGGGCGGTTGCTCATGCTATAGCCAGCGCTGATCGCCGTCTCGGGCGACACCGCGTACGCGACGCCCAGCCGCGGCTGAACCTGCCCGTAGTAGGTATCGATGAAGGTCTTCTCGCCTTCCTTCTCAGCGAACCGCAACGCGCCCGGCCGGTTGCCGGCCGCGGTATTGGGCAGCGTCAGATCGAGGTTGGTGACGTAGCCGTTCTTCTCGTACAGGCCCGGGAGAATCTGCCAGCGGACGCCCAGGTTGAGCGTGAGCTTCGGCGAGACCTTGTAGTCGTCCTGCACGTAGAAGTCGTAGTTGTTCTGGTAATACCAGGGGTTGCTCAGCTGAACGGGCCGGCTCGACGTCTGCACCGCCCCCAGCAGGAAGCTCCCGTAGGCATGCCCGGTCTGCGTGTCGAACCCGGGAAGGTTCGTCTGCGCCGAGTTGAAGTTGTAGGTCGCGGTTCCGTCGGCGCTGTCGCTCTCGAGGTAGTAGAAGCGCCCCTCGAAGCCGGTCTTGATACTGTGCTTGCCCATGATGATGGTCAGGTCGTCCTGGACGATCGTGCTGCCCTCGAACGTCTCGTTCCGGTTGGTCGATCCGTAATTGCCCAGATTGCCGAGAATCGCCGTCCCGCCGAAGGCGAACCGCGGGAAGGTCGTATCCGGCTGATTGGTGAGCCCGATCTGCGACGGCCAGCCGTAATTGAAATACACGCTGCGATTCGCGTTGCCGAACCGGTTGTAGCCGAAGGCGAACCGGTGCAGGAACCGGTCGCTGATCACCCAGTTTTCGGTGGCCCTGATCATCCAGCTCGGAGTGCTCTGCAGCTGGTACAGGTTGGTGGGCTGCCCGGGCGGCGGCCCATAGCGGCCGGCGCCGGAGTTGTTCCGCTCCCGCCACTCGCGATTCACGTAGAAGGACAGCTTGTGTTTGTCGTTCAGCACCTGGTCGTACTTGGTGGCGAACGTCTTCTGGTCGAACACAGGACAGCAGCCGCTGAGCTGCGGCTGGTTGTTCAAGAGCCGATCCAGCTGCGGCGCATCCCACAGCCCCTGATCGAGCGTGTTGCGCGCAACCGTGTCCCACATCGCCCGCGGGATCTGATTGTTCGGGAACGGATCCCTCACCACGGCGTTCCCGACATTCCGTGTCGTGCGCGGATCGTAGATCTGGCCGAAACGCACGGACCGGCCGAGCGCGTCGGTCCCGATCACCGTTCCCGAGCGCGCATCACCGGTGTAGCCGGGATCCAACAAGCGCGAGAAATCGCCGTTCTGAAACTCGCGCGTCGGCAGCGTGCGGAACGAGGTCGATGTCTGGTCCTCCGCGTGGGTCTTCTCGAAGGTGGCATAGAAGAAGCTGCGGTTCCTGCCGTTGTATTTCGGCAGCAGGATTGGGCCGCCGACGGCGACCGCCCAGTTCTGCGTCTCCCGTATCGGCAGGTTCTGGTTGAGCGCCTTGGCCTGGAACGGCCGCGCGTCCATCGACGAATCCTGCAGGTAGAGCGCGCCGGACCCGTGGAAATCGTTCGTGCCGGACTTGACCACGAAGTTGGCGACCGCCGTCTGGCCGCCGCCGAACTCGGCGCCGAGGGTGCCGGTCTGCAACTTGAACTCGCCCACCATCTCGGTCGGCGGCGACATCTCGTTGTTGCTGCCGCCCTGCAGGTTCCGGCCGAGCGGAATGCCCTCGATCAGGATTTCGTGCGAGTAATTGCGGCCGCCGTTGATCGCCCCTTCGAACGTGCCGCCGGTCGACCCGGGCAAGCTCGAAAAGATGAACTGCTGGACCTGCCGCTGACCGTCGCCCACCGCAATCGGCCACGTCTGGTATTCCTTGCTCGAGACGTAGTGCCCGATCTCCGCGGTGCTGGTCTCGATGACCGGCGCCGAGACGGTGAGCGCTTCGGTGATCGCGTCGACCTCGAGCTTGAAGTCGAGCGTCAGCGTCTGGGCGGCGCGCAGCGTGACCTGATTCGCCTCGGCCGGACGGAAACCGGCCGCGGCGACGTGAACTTTGTAAATTCCATTCGGCAGGTAGGGAATGACGTACACGCCGGCGTCGGTCGTGACGGCCTTCGACTCGACGTTGGTTTCGACGTTGGTTGCGACCACCGTCGCGCCGACGAGCACGCCGCCCGCCGGGTCGGTGACGGTACCATTGAACTGCGACCGCGCCACCTGGGCGTGCGCGGCGCCGGCGCACAGCAGCCATGCGGCGGCCACGAGCGTCTGACAGGCCCTCGTTTTCATCAATGCCCTCCAGCTCACAGACGCCGATCCGTCGCGCCGCAACCGCCGCGGCACGATCGCTGACCGGCGTCCAGCCTCAACGCGTGTCACATTCAACTTGAGTTGCTGGGGTTGTTCAAGGCAAAAAAGACCGAGCCCCGAGCCCCGAGCCCGACATTGACATGAATGCGCCGCTGTTCGACATCCAGGACCTGACCAAGGTCTACCGTATGGGCGAGGTCGAGGTCCAGGCGCTCCGCCAGGTCACACTGTCGCTGCCGGAGGGTGAATTCGTCGTCCTGCTCGGCCCCTCAGGGTCCGGCAAGTCGACGCTGCTCAACATCATCGGCGGACTCGACGTCCCGACGAGCGGCCATGTTTTCTACCGGGATGTCGAGCTCACCCGGGCAGACGAGGCGGCGCTCACCGCCTATCGCCGGAAGTACGTGGGCTTCGTGTTCCAGTTCTACAACCTGATCCCGAGCCTGACGGCCTCGGAGAACGTGTCGCTCGTCACGGAGATCTCGGACGATCCGATGCCGCCGGAGGCAGCGCTGCGCCTGGTGAACCTCGGCGCGCGGGCCACGCACTTTCCCGCGCAGCTGTCCGGAGGCGAGCAGCAGCGGGTGGCGATTGCCCGCGCCGTCGCCAAGCGGCCGGCCGTGCTCCTCTGCGACGAGCCCACCGGTGCCCTCGACATCTCGACGGGCATCGTCGTGCTCGAGGCGCTGTCACAGGTCAACGCCGAGCTCGGGACGACGACGGTTGTCATCACGCACAACGCGGCGATCGCGGAGATGGCGGATCGCGTGATTCGGCTCGCCGACGGCCAGGTCGCCGGCGTCGAAACGAGAACAGCGAAGAAGGCGCCGCGCGAACTGTCATGGTAGGGGACGAGCCTCGCGCTGCTTTCACCCGCAACGGGGGCCTTGTGGCGCTGACCTCTTTAACAAGAGGGCCAGGAGATCATGAGAAACACATTGGCTTCTCCTGGGCTCCTGGCCCTCCTGCCAAGGCCCCGGAGGAAGTTGTCCCCGGGCGCTACTGAAAGAAGGAAATGTCGGCGCTGAACCGCAAGCTGCTGCGGGATCTCGTCGCGATGAAAGGCCAGGCGTTCGCCATCGCCATGGTCGTCGGGGCGGGCGTGTCGATGTACGTGATGTACCTCTCGAACTTCGCCTCGCTCCAGGGCACGCGCGCGACGTACTACAGTCAGCAACGGTTCGCGGACGTCTTCGTGGCGATGAAGCGCGCGCCGGAACGGATTGCGGGCGAGATCGCCGCTCTGCCGGGTGTTTCGGCGATCGAGACGCGCGTGGTCGCCAACGTGACGCTCGATCTCGAACAGCTCGACGAGCCGGCCACCGGACGCCTGGTGTCGATCCCCGCCGACCGGCGCCCGCGCGTCAACGATTTGTTCCTGCGCCGCGGCCGGTGGATCGAATCGGGTCGCCGTGACGAGGTCCTCGCCAGCGAAGGGTTCGCGGACGCGCACGGACTGAATCCCGGCGATCGGGTGCCCGCGGTCATCAACGGGCGGCTCCGCCGTCTCACGATCGTCGGGATCGCGCTGTCGCCCGAGTACATCTATACCATCCGGCCGGGCGAGCTGGTGCCCGACGACAAGCGGTTCGGGATCTTCTGGATGGATCGGCAGGCGCTCGGCGCGGCGTTCGACATGGAGGGTGGGTTCAATGACGTGGTCCTCCGTCTGGCGCCCGGCGTGGCGCCAGAGGAGACGATCGCCCGGCTCGATCGCCTGCTCGAACCCTACGGCGGCCTCGGTGCGATCCCCCGGTCGCTGCAGCTGTCGCACTGGACCGTGGAGAACGAGCTGTCGCAGCTGCAAAGCTTCGGCTTCATGCTGCCGCTCGTGTTCCTGATGGTGGCCGCGTTCATCCTGAACGTCGCGCTGACGCGCGCCCTCGCGCTCCAGCGGCCGCAGATCGCCGCGCTCAAGGCGCTCGGCTACGCGAACGTGGCGATCGGGTGGCACTACTTGAAGTGGGCGCTCGTCATTGGCCTCGTCGGCGTAGCCATCGGGATCGCCGCCGGGTCTTGGCTCGGGCACCTCATCATCGGGCTCTACAACCAGTTCTTCCGATTCCCGGAGCTGCACTTTTCCGTGCCGCTGTCGGTCGTGCTCGGCGCGGCCACACTGACGCTCGGGGCCGCCGGCGGCGGCGCATTTTCCGCCGTCAGGCGGGCCGTGCGGGTGCCGCCGGCAGAAGCCATGAGACCCGAAGCGCCAGCCCGATATCGTCAGTCGATTCTGGAAACCGCGTGGATCTCGCGCCACCTGGGCTCGGCGGGACGTATGGTGTTGCGCAACATCACCCGGCACCCGCTGAGGGCCGCGGCCTCGATCTTCGGGATCGGATTCGCGGTCGCCATCCTCATGATCGGCTTCGTGTTCAACGATGCGATCGAGCGGCTGATCGAAACGCAGTTCTGGGTGGCCGAGCGGCAGGATGTCACGATCAATTTCGTGGAGCCCCGATCAGGCAGCGCCCGGCTCGCGCTCGCGCGGTTGCCGGGAGTGGTGGCCGTGGAGCCGCAGCGGAGTGTGGCCGTTCGCGTCCGTGCCGGATACCGCGAGCGATACGTTGCGCTGACCGGCGTGTCGCCGGAGGCGCGGTTGAGACGCATCGTCGATCAGCAGGGCCGGGCGATCCAGATGCCGGCGGGCGGTGTCGTGCTGTCCAGGATGCTTGGCGACGTCCTCGGCGTCCGGGCTGGCGGCGAGGTGCGCGTCGAAGTGCTCGAAGGAGTTCGCCCGATCTCGGACGTCACCGTCGCCGGCCTCGTCGACGACATCATGGGACTCTCGATGTATATGGAGCTCGACGCCCTTCACCGCCTGATGCGAGAAGGAGACGCGGTGTCGGGGGCCGCCCTCCTGATCGATCCGTCGAGCGAAGCTGCGCTGTCCAGCGAACTGAAACGATTGCCGGCCGTAGCGGGGGCGGGATTCAAGCGGGCGATCCTTCAGAGCTTCCGGGAAACCATGGCGGCGAACATGAACCTGAGCATCGCGATCAACCTCATCTTCGCGGCGGTCATTGCGTTTGGCGTCGTCTACAACGCGGCGCGCGTGTCGCTTTCGGAACGCAGCCACGAGCTGGCCAGCCTTCGGGTGCTGGGGTTCACACGCGCCGAGATCTCGATGATCCTGCTCGGTGAGCTTGCGCTGCTGACACTGCTCGCGCTGCCGGTCGGCGGGGCGGTCGGCTATGGGCTCGCGGCCCTCATCTTCCAATCGGTCCAGAGCGAGGTCTACCGCTTTCCGCTGTTCATTTCGCGTCAGGCCATCGCCTTGTCGTTCCTTGGCATCATCGGCGCGGCGGCGATCTCCGGGCTGCTGGTGCGGAGGAAACTGGACACGCTGGACCTCATTGCGGTCCTGAAAGTGCGGGAGTAACGGCGTGAGGCTGCTGAAAAACGTCCGGGTGCTCGCCGGCGTGGCGATCGTTGCAGTGATCCTGGCCGTTGCACTGTGGCCGAGCGCGATCCAGGTCGACGTGGCGTCCATCTCGCGAGGTCCGATGCAGGTCACGATCGACGAGGAGGGCGAGACACGGGTGCGGGAGCGGTTCGTCGTGTCCGCACCGGTGTCGGGGACGGTCGAGCGGATCGAGCTCGAGCCGGGCGATCGCGTCGTTCGCGGCAAGACCCTGGTCGCGCGCCTGCGGCCGGCCGCGTCGCCCCTCATCGACCCGCGCACGCAGGCCGAGCTCCGGGCGACCGTCGAAGCCGCGCGCGCCGCCGTCGGCCAGGCCCGGGCGGAGCGGGAGCGCGCCGTGGCGACGCGAGCGCGGGCCGAGTCCAGCGTGCGGCGGCTGGAGACCTTGATCAAGGCGGGTGCGGTTTCCAACGACGAGCTCGAGGCCGCACAAACGGCGTTCAAGAGCAGCGAAGAGGCGGTTCGTGCGGCGGAGTTTGCGCTGGCGCGAGCGACGCACGAACTGGACGTCGCCCGGGCGAGGTTGACGCCGTCGAGCGGTGGCGGTGCAACCGTCAACATCCTGGCACCGGTCGATGGCGTGGTGCTCAAGCGCCTCCGCGAGAGTGCCTCAGTGATCCCGGTCGGAGACCCGCTCCTCGAAATCGGCGATCCCCGAAGCCTGGAAATCGTGGCGGACCTGCTGTCAACCGACGCGGTGCGCGTAACTCGAGACGCCCCGGTCATCATCGATCAATGGGGCGGCCCGCAGCCCCTGTCCGGGCGCGTGCGCCGGGTGGAACCATCCGGGTTCATGAAGGTATCGGCGCTCGGTGTGGAGGAACAACGGGTCAACGTGATCGTGGATTTCGCCGATGAAGTCGAACCGCCGTCACTCGGGGACGCCTACCGCGTCGAGGTTCGCATCATCACGTGGAGCGAGAACTCGGTCCTGAAGGTGCCCGTTGGCGCGCTCTTCCGGCGCGGGCAGGACTGGGCGGTGTTCCGCGTCGACACCGGCCGGGCGCGCGAGCAGAAGGTCCAGATCGGTCAGCGCAACGACCGCGAGGGTCAGGTCATGGAAGGATTGAGCGAGGGGCAGACGGTCATTCTGCATCCGCCCGACACGCTCGTGGACAGCGCACGCGTCCGCGTGCGTTGACGAGGACGGCACGCCGTCGAAGACATACCTGGCTGGTTGAAGAGCGCGGTCAGCGCACGGCCAGCAATCGCCGCATCACGGAGTCCGCGGCGCGGTCGGCGCACACCGGTGAGCCGATTCCCCTCGGCGTCGCGCCTTCCGATGTCAAAGGACACGGAGGCATTACGCATGAGATCGCGGCGCTTGATTCCCATGACGATGGCTGCCGTCCTGATGTTCGGGTCAGTGTCGACCGCGCAAACCTCGGACTGGGCCGACGTGATCGGTCTCCACCGGGCTCAGGAGATAACGGTCCGGGCCGATCCGGCGATCGATGGGCGCCGATCATTCGTCTTTGGCAACGACTCCGAACTGGTGGTGCTGTACTTGAGGCATCCATCGCTGCCCGACCCGGTCCGTAAACGGCTGCGGGACATGAGCATCGATCAGGCCGCCTCGCTGCTGGCCACCAGGAACGGCCGGGTCATCTTCAGTGACGGCACCATCAGCGTCGGTGCAGGCGTCATCTCGGAGTCGGGCCGGATATTGGTCCCTTTGCACGAGGTGCTTCAGACCATTCCGAAAGGCGATGTCCGCGAGATCAGAGTCGAGCGCACTCGCCGATCGAAGGTCGGCGCCGTTGTCGGCGCTACCGCCGGCATCGTCGTCGGAATGCTGACCGCACCCTACTGGATGATGAAGCAGTGCGGCGGGAGCTGCGGCGACGAGGGGTTCATGCTGGGCGTGTCGCTCGTCGGGCTCCCGCTGGCCGGTGCGCTCGTCGGGTATCTGCCGCGGGGGGAGGAAGTCGTGGTCTACAGATCGAGCCCGTGACAACCTCGAGACCGTACCGTTGCCGCCAGGCACGCGCACCTGCATCTGGATGGGGCCTGCGTTCTAGCTCACACGAACGGCGCGGCTGGGGAGCGCGCACCGGCCCTTTCGGCAAAATCCGCGCGCGCCACAAGAAGAATTTTGGAGGGACGTGAAGATTCTGCTTGACGGGTTTGGCGCGAGCGCTCAACGTCGAATCCCGACCGCATCCCAGCATCCCTGATCCGCACGTCCATTGCGCCGGTATCGAACGATCGCCGTCCTGACCATGGCGCGCTGACGTCTCCCTCGTGTTCCGTTCCCTGAGAGCATCCTCGCGTTGCAGAAACTGCGATGCTACACAGGACTCATGAACATCGAGTTCCTTCCGCCTGCGGGGTTGTCGGACGATGACTTGCTGGCCGAGGTCGCGCGACTCGCGGCGTCGGAGCGCGCAGCGACAGTCCGGTTGATCGCCGCCTTGACCGAAGTCGATTCGCGTCGACTCTATCTCGGTCAAGGCTGTTCGTCGCTGTTCGTCTACTGCACCACCCTCCTTCGGCTCTCCGAACACGCGGCCTATGGTCGGATTGAAGCGGCGCGGGCGGCCCGGAGATTTCCGGTGCTGCTCGAGATGCTGGCATTTGGAGAGCTGACGCTCACCTCGCTGTGTCTCGTGGCGCCACACCTGACCCTACGAAGCGAAGACGTTCTTCGGCGAGTCATTCATGACGCGAGAACACGCGCCGACGTGGGCAACTCGGTCTGGGCCGAGCTGCCTTGTCACTGCGGCGGCGCTTCTGACAAAGGGGTGATGAGCGGGCAGAAGCGATCAGAACGCCATGCCAATCACCTGGGATATCGATGAGTGGAAGCGGCGGATACTCGTCACGGAAACGGCCCCGTACACACGGCAACAAGGCCGGACCGCGGTCGCGGCGCTCGCGGCCCACCCGGGGGGGTCGGAGATTCATTTGGGTTCCTCATCGAGGCCGCCGGCGCAGCCCCCGGATTTCGTCCGCGATGTGTCGTACTTCCTGTCGACCCGCCGGCGCATTTTTCGCGACGCGCGGATCGCCATCATCGTCACCCTCGGGTCCGGCCGTCAGGGAAGTCGAGGCAGCGGCGCGACTTGCCGGCTGCAATTCGGATCGCTCAGACCTACCGGAGGCGGAGCGCTCGCTCGCGGAGAGCGATTGGCTCGATCGGTTCACAGGCGCTGAAACTGCCGCAGGCTACGTGACGGTGTGCGGGGGATTTAACCTCGCATCGCTTCAAGCTTGCTGGGAGCTCCCACGCAGAGGAAGCCCGCTTGGAATCCAGCGGGGGAATCCGACACAATCTCGCGCAAATGGCCATCCTGATTGACGCTGCAACCGTCGTGGTCACCGTTCGGTCCCTTAACGCGCGCTTTCCCGGCGGCCTCGACGCATTCATGGAACACGCGCCAAATGCCACCTATCGGTCCGACGGCGACATCGCGGGTATCTCGTTCATGCTCCCTGCCGACGCATGGCTCTTCGTCCGGTCGCTTACGCAGCACGGTTTCGTCGATCCGTCGACAACGCCATCAGCCGACGTGGCCGTGGTCGAGCAGCAGGCCGGCCTTCTGGCGCCGTGTGATTGGCTGAACCTGGATCTCACGAGGCTCAATCTTCCTGACGGACGCCCGTTTGCCGCCGCGATAGCCTGGGTAGGCGCCAAGCGGCCGAAGACGTTCGCGGCGTTCGAAGGCTGGACTCCGGGAACGATGCAGCCGATCGGGAGCGACGAGCTCCAACAGAACTACGAATTGGTGAAGGTCGACAGACCGGCCGAAGGCAACGGCGCGGTGGCCACGTCATCGCGAAACGGGCCAAATGATTTACATCGGCCGACCGGCACTGGAGGGCCAGGCACGTGACGAGGGGTACGCTGCCCTGCAGCAGACACTGGCCACCGTCTTGTCGATGCCCAACACCAGAGAGCGGTCCGCCATCGCCGCCGAGTTGTGCGAGCGGGCCGCCGCGCTGGTGGAGGAAACCAAAGGTGCTGAGCGCGGACCGTTGATGACTCACGGCATCGCAGCGCGCCTGGCGAGGCGATGGACCGTCGCCGAGCAATCATTCCGAAGAGTGACGGAGCTCTGGCCCGAGGAGTTGGACGGCTGGCTGGAACTGACCTGGGCCCTCGGCACACTCGATCGCGCCGAGGAAACGGTCGTCGCGGCGCAGCGGGCAGTCGACCTCCGTCCGGACAGCCCTCCAGCCCTTGGGAATCTTGCCAGTGCACTGGTGCAAAGCGGCCGGGCGAAGGAAGCGGTGCCGGTGATCCGCCGGGCGCTCGAACTAGATCCCTCGGAATGGAAGAACCAGCAGATTCGGATCCAGGTGGAAGCCGCCGCGGCCGAGCCGCCGGTGGCACCGGAGACCGAACCCGATATTCCCTGGTATAAGCGCTGGTTCCGCTGAAAAGAACGACGAGGGGCGCGCCGCAGGCTACCGCACGGTGGGCAGGGATCGAACCTCGCATCGCTTCAAGCTCGCTGCGAGCTCCCGCTCGGAGGAAGCCCGCTTGGGATCCAGGTGGGTGGCGCGCTGGTAGAGCGCGGTCGCACCGGCGCAGTCGCGCTGGTGAAGCAGCACCGATGTCAGTGTGAGTGCCGCCGGCACGTCCTCCGGCTCCCACGCCAGCACCGCCTCCAGCGCGCTGACCGCTGTTTGCCAGTCTTCGCCACGCACCGCGAAATCGGCGAGCGCCCGCTGTGCGGGAACGAGACTCGGCGCAACCGAAACCGCGCGTCGCAGCGAAGCGAGAGCGGACGGGATATCGCCCCGGATTGCACAGCGTATTCCAAGGTTGAAATGGGCCGGGGCGTGCGCGGGATCGCGCTCGATCGCGCGCCGCAGCTCCGCCTCGATGTCTCCGTCCTTGCCGAATCGTCCGCGGTCGCCGCCGGACCTCATGGCCTGGGCTTCGGCGCGGTTCAACGCGATCGACAGCTGAAAGTGCGCCTCGGCGAGCCCCGGTGCCAGCGCGACCGCCTCCTTCAGAAGCGGCAGCGCGCCCTCCGGTTCCGACCGGTTCAGCAGGTCCCTCGCACTGTCGATGAGCAGCATCGCACGTCCAAGTGCGGCTTTCTCGGCGTTGATGCGCTCGACGGCGTCCTGCTGCTCCCGCGCTTCTGCGCGCCGTCCGGTTCGCGCCAAAGCTTGCGCCAGCGTCACCCGCGCTTCGACCAGCGAAGGATCGATCGCGATCGCGCGCCTCAGCTCTTCGAGCCCGACAGCCGGTTCATCGAGCTTGACAAGGGCCGATCCAAGCAGATGATGCGCCTGTGCATCGTCGGGCAGCGCGACCACCGCAGCGCGCAGCTCCGTGGCGGCTGCCGGAAGGTCGTCTTTGTTTCGCAGCAGGAGCGCGAGAGCCCGGCGTGCCAGGCCGTTCGCCGGATCGGCGGCAACCACCGCTCGGATCTGCTCCTCAGCGCCGGCAAAGTCTCCAGCCAGGCGGAGAGCGAGCCCGAGATCGTACGTGTGCTCCAGGCGGTCCGGTTCTAGTGCGCGCGCGCGTCTCAGGCTGGCGACTGCGCCTTCGATGTCCTGTCGATCCACGAGCAGTCGCCCGAGCGCCGAGTGGAATCGCGCTTGATCGGGCGCGAGTGCGATCGCGGCCTTCAGGGCTGCAAACGCGTCGTCGAGATCCGAGGCTCGTCGCGGTCCGGGTGCTTTCTTGTAACGGTTCCAGTAGTAGATCCCCAGGTTGTGCTGCGGTTCGGCCGCCCTGGGCAGGGTGCTCACCACCTGACGTAGAAGAGCGATGGCGCCATCCAGATCGCCGACAGCGCCCGTCACGGAGCTCAACCCGTAGCGGGCTTCGACGAGGTCGGGCCGCAGGCGGAGCGCACGCACGTACGAAGCGACCGCGTCATTCGCCTGCCCGGTCCGCTCGAGCGCCATTGCTAGGTGGAAGTGCGCGGCGGCGAGGCCGCGATCCAGGCGGATGGCCTCACTGAACGAGGCAATCGCGGCGGGAAGGTCACCGCCGTCGGCGACAATCACGCCGATCGCGTCGTGAGACACGGCGTCCGCCGGATCCAGCGCAATCGCCGCGCGAAAGGCAGCGAGCGCGGCAACGGTATCGCCGCTGGTCAGAAGCGCAGCGCCGCGCTCGCGATGCTGTGCAGCGTTGGATGAATCCTGAGCCCGCGCGGCTATCGCGAGAGTCAGCGCAACAGCACACGCCAGGAGGAGACCCTGCATCGCGTCACTGGCGCGCCGGTGGCGCAGCTCCCTCGCGGACAATGCGCACGACGATCCGTTTCAGCTCTTTGTCCGGATCGTCCGATCGTCCCTGCTCGTTCAGTTTCGTCACCCGGGCGAGTACTTCCTGCGCCCGTGCCGTGTTTCCCATTTTTCGATACGCCTGCCCGAGCTGATAGAGAGCAGCCGGGTTATCCGGATCGAGCGATGTCGCTCGCTCCAGCTGCTCGATGGCCTTCTCGGTGTCGCCACGCCTCAGCAACGCCTTGCCCAGCTCCGCACGCGGACCAGCGAGTGCGGGATCGAGCCGGATGGCCTCCTCGAAGGCGCCAATCGCCTCCGCGCCGTCCGGCGCCGCGGGATCGACGCCGGTGCGCATCAGGGCGATGCCGAGCATGTAGGGGACAACGGCCTCGCGCGCTCCACCCTTCCTGCGCGCTCGCAACAGGTCGACAGCTTTCGAGGCATCCCCCGACTGCATCCAGGCCATGGCGAGGGCGACATCCGGCGCCGGGCCGCCAGGGCCGAGGGTGCGCGCGGTCTCGAACTCGCGTTCTGCCTGCTCGACGTGCCCCTTCATCACCAGGAGCACACCGCGATACACGCGCAGCCGCCCCGAGTCCGGCTTGTGCTTCAGCCCGACGTCGACGATCTCCATACCGAGATCGAAGTTTTCATGATCGAGACAAATCAACGACAGATCGAGATAGTGCTGCTCCTCGGTCGGCTCGAGCCGCGCGGCAGTCCGAAGCGCGTCGTAGGCCTCCTGAATGCGATTGGCGCCAACGTAGGCACGCGACACGAGGTTGTACAACTCACCGGTCTTCTGGTTCGCACGGAACAACTCCTCTGCGACGCGGATCGCGCCCTCGTAATCGCCGGCCTCGACGAGCATGAGCGTCTGGTTGTAGCCGGCAGCGTATGGATCCTTGTAGCCGGCTCGTGCCGCGCCGAACTGTCGCGCGGCATCGACATACGCCTTCGCACGGCCCAGCATCACCCCGGCTTCGAACCGGCTGGCGGCATCCTCGGCCGGCAGTCGATCCAGCAGTGCTGCCGCGCGCGGAGTTTGCCCCTGCTCGAGCAGACACGACGCGTAATGAAGCGCCCAGATCGGAGTGGCCGTCGCACGCGCGCCGCTCTTCTCATAATGCGCGAGCGCAACGGCAGGCTGCTTGCGCGCGAAGTGGATCTCGGCGAGGTGCAGGTGTGCGACCTCGTCATCCGGTACCACGGCCAGCACTTCCTTGAACAGACGTTCCGCCTCGGCGTGGCGTCGGGCATTGAACTCGTTGACCGCCAGGTTCTTTCGCGCCGGGTAGAACGCGGAGTCTGCCGCGAGCGCTTCGCGAAACCGGCGGTTGGCTTCATCAATCCGTCCCGCGCCGGTCAGGGCGATGCCGAGGAGATTGAGGGTCTTCAGGTCGCGCGGGTGCTGCGCCGAGGCCTTCGTCAGCACAGTCACGGCGGCATCGAACTCTCCGCTTTGGATGAGTCGCGTCGCGCAGTCGAGCGGTGCCTCCTGGCAGCCGGCGGATACTTTCGGCGCCGCAGCCTGCACATGCAGTCCTGCGGTCAGGACGACCCCTGCCAGCAGGTGAAGGATCACGGGCAGATTATGGCAGCGAGCGAGCACCGCGAGCGAGCCACCGGAGCGGAGCGGGGCAATGGGGGCCCGCCCCTCGACGTCGCTCGGGGCGCCCTGAGCAAGTCGAAGGGCGCGAGCGACGGTGTAAGGGGGTCCGGGGGACGAAGTCCCCCCGGACTAGAAACGGAATCTGCCGCCGAACTGCATTATTCGGCCGGGCAGCGCATCCGTCGATCGGCCGAATGCGGCGCTCGTCAGGTTCGATTGCGGCGGCAGCAGGTTGGTCGTGTTGAATACGTTGAACATCTCGAGCCGCACCTGCACTTCGCTGCTTTGGCCGAGCGCAGGAATCTTGATCGACCGGCTCAGCGCGAAATCCACGTTGAAGTAGCGCGGCCCGCGGTAAGTGTTCCTGCCGAGCGTACCGCCGACCCCCGGCGCCGGCGTGGGGAAATCCGACACGGCGAAAATCCCGCGCAGGAAATCATCGTTGCTCAGCCCCGACAGCGATGAGCCGAATATCGGCACGTTGGGGCGATCGTACTGCAGCCCGTCGGCGTTGTAATCGCAGCCGCTGTTGCCGACGATCGTGCCAGCCCCGTCGCGAATTGGCGCAAACGCGCGTCCCTGGCAGAACACCGTGAACGGCGTTCCGCTTTGCGCAATCAGCACGCCCATTGCGTTCCACCCCGACAGGATGGCTTTGGCGACCCCCGAGCTCGGTCCCGGCACGGTCCATATCGACCACAGCGACATTTTCTGGGGGACGTCGAAGTCCGACCGACCCTTGTCCTGGTCTGGCGGACCGAACGGATCGGGCCGCTGGGTCGCAGAAAACGTGCTCGAGTAGTCCGTCGATCGGCCAATCGTATAGGCGCCGCCGAAGCTGAGGTCACGCTTCAGCGTCCTCGCCGAGAACGTGGCGCCGTGGAACCAGCTCAGATCGCTGGAATCCGTGTAGTTGATCCCGGCGAATCCCGGCAGAATCCGATCGAGCCGGCCATCGAACAGATCCGCGTTGAAGCGGTTGATGTCCCACTTCCGGTAGGCGTTGCGGCCGCGCGATCCGATGTAGTCCGCCTGGACAACGACATCCTGCCACAGGGATCGCTGCAGCCCCATGAACCAGTTGTCGAGATACATCGGTTCGATGTCTGAGTCCACCACATGCACCACGCCGGCGCCGTTGACCAGCCCGCCGTACTGGTTCAGGCCGGCCGTCAGACCCGCCGGCCGCGGGTAGTCGTAGGGCACTTCGGTGTTCTTGCCCAGGCCGAACACGGGCCTTACAACCGGGTCCTGCACCGTCGCTGACACTGCCGCGAACATGGGCAGGTTCTGGTACTCGCTGTCCCAGATCTGGTTCGACATCCGATCGTAGGAACGGCCGATCCCGCCACGGATCGACATCCTTGCCTGGTGGGTCGGATCCCACGCGAAGCTCGCGCGCGGCGCGAACGTGTGCATGCCGCCATTCCAGAGCCCACCTTCGAGGTAGTAGTGCCGCTCGACCATGTTCGCGCTCGACAGGCGCGTGCGAAGGTCGCCGCCGGTAGTGAACTGGATGTTCGCCATGTCGTGCTGGGTGTTGTAGATGTTCAGGTATCCCTCATAGCGAAGGCCCGCATTGATCGAGAGGTTGGGCCGCACCTTCCAGTCGTTCTGGACGAAGGCCGCGACCGACTGCGTCCGGTGGAAGCGGATGATGCGCGTGATCGGCTCGGCCGTCCTGGGGTCGATCGCAATCTGATCCTGGCGGAACGCCTGGTCGGCGGCGAAGTCGAACACGGTGTTGAAGCCGTAGGTGGGACGGTTGAAAACCCGCGAGGCTTCGTTGTCGGCATGCTCGCGCGTGTAGGCGCCGCCCACCTTCAACGTGTGCGCTCCCCGGGTCATCGTCAGCACGTCCCGCCACTCGAAGCTGTTCTGCACGAACTCGTTCGGTCCCCAGCCCACTTGGTATCCGGCGATGCCGGTCACTGTGACACCGGGAATGTCCGGGCGCGGATTCAGCAGTTCACCCCACGGCCTCACCCACCCGAACGACGCCTCGTTCAGCACGGACGACGAGACGATCCGGGTCCAGTTCGTGTTGAAGTGCATGCTGCTGGTCGGTGACGCCGCCGTGAAGCCGGGGTAGACCTCCGGCGTCCCGAATCCCACCTTGTCCGTGGTGGTCCGGTTGAACGAGCCGTAAATGCGGTCCTTGCCCTCGCGCAGGTTGTGGTCGATGCGTCCCGTGAACTGCAGGCCGTTCCTCGGCGACGTCTCATTCCACGTCCCTTCTCCGGTCACCTGCAGATCGCACGGAACGGGGCCGATTGGCGAGGTGATCGATGTCGAGCCCGAACACGCCGTGTTCAGGTGCTGGCCCGCGGTTCGAAAGTTGCGATCCGGCGTGAACGAGGCGGGATAGTTCTTGGCGATGTAGGTCGAGACGTTGGTCGGCCGGGCCTGCTCCATGAACCGGATGAAGGCCGGCGTGAGGATCGTCCTGGCGCCGCTCACCGCAACGTCCGACCGCAGGACGTCGCCGGAGGTGAAGAAGAACGTCCGGTTCCGCTGCACCGGTCCGCCCAGTCCCCACGACAGCTCGGTTCGGCCGTAATCAGGGTGGCTGAATCCGGTCGTCTGCTTCTGGAAGTAGTTCTTCGATTGGAGGTTGTTGTTCGTGTAGTAGGTCCCCAGGCTGCCGTTGAACGCGTTGCTGCCGCTCTTGGTGATCACGTTCACCAGGATCGAGCCGTTGCGGCCGGTCTCGGCGGAGAAGTTGTTCACCGCGATCCGGACTTCCTGCACGCTCTCGCTGTTCGGATTGATGTTGACGACGCCGCTCCGCTGGCTCGAGCTGACCGTCGACGAATCCACCAGGAAGTTGTTCGACTCGGCGCGTGCCCCGTTCGCGTTCATGTTGACGCCGAACTCGTTGTTGTAGAGATCCGAGTTCGATTGCGCGTACGCCTGCCCGCCGCCGGTTGCCCGCCCGACGACGCCGGGCGTGAGCACGACGAGGCTGTAGAAGTTGCGCCCCATCAGGGGCAGGCTTTCGATCTGCCGGCTCTCGATCAGGCCCGACACACGGCCCTGAGCGGTTTCGATCAGGGGCGTTTGGCCCGAGACTGTGACCTCTTCGACCACCTGGCCGGACTCCAGGGCGACATTGACGGTCCGCGTCTCGGCCGAAGGCAGGACGATGTGCTCCTGCACGGCGGTCTTGAATCCGGCCAGGGTGACGCGAACGGTGTAGGTGGCGCCGGGGAGCGCCGTGAACCTGTAGTAGCCGGCTCCGGTCGTCGTCACGGTCTGTGTCGCGCCGGTTGCCTCGTTGAGGATCGTGACCGAGGCGCCCGGAACGAGCCCGCCGGTTGAATCGGTGATGGTGCCTTCGAGGGAGCTGGCAAACTGAGCCCACGCTGCTGTGGTCGCGCAGAGGAGCATGAGCACGACGGCGCAGACGACGCCGCACGTCCTGCGTGATGCCATCCGTGTTCCTCCGTGACAGGTGACCCGAAGTGCTACCGATGGCGCCCGAGAGGGCGATGAATTGGCGAGGTCTTATATCATATATCGTCGCGGAAGTGTCAAGTGCTGCTACACTTCCCGCGCCTTCCCCAGTCTCCTCGCGTGCAGAAATCCGCCGTCGCGGCCGTACTGCTCTCGCTCCTCGGGTGGGGCGCCGTCGAGGGTTTCCAGGGAATGGGGCGCAGCAACCGCGTTCCACGCCCTGCAACCGTCATCGAAACCGACCTGCCGCCCATCACGGTCGACTTCCGTGACCTGGCCGAGCAGGCCGGCCTGACCGCGCCCATCGTCTCCGGGCGGGACGATCGGAAGCAGTACATCCTCGAGGCGACCGGCACCGGCGTCGCCATATTCGATTTCGACAACGACGGCCTCGAAGACGTGTTCGTGGCGGGCGCGACAACTCTGGAGGCGCCGAGCGGCGACGCGACTCCCACGAGCCGCCTCTATCGCAACCTGGGCCAGCTTCGGTTTGGGGACGTCACCACCAAGGCCGGGCTCGATCGCGGTGGCTGGGGACAGGGTGTCTGCGTTGGCGACTACGACAACGATTCACATCGCGATCTGTTCGTGACTCGCTACGGCCGGAGCGTGCTCTATCGCAACGCAGGGGACGGCACCTTTCGCGACGTCACCGAAGCGGCGGGGATCGGGCTGCCGGGGACGAGATGGGAAACCGGGTGCACATTCGTGGACTACGACCTCGACGGAAAACTGGACATCGCCGTCACCAGCTACCTCGAGTTCGATCGCGCGAAAGTCCCGGTACCGGGGAGCAGCGGCTACTGCTCGTGGAAGGGCATGCCGGTCATGTGCGGCCCACGCGGGCTGCCGTTTTCCCGCAACCGGCTGCTGCGAAATCTCGGGACCGGGAAGTTTGCCGACGTCTCTGACTCGAGCGGCTTCGGCCGGCGGGCGAGCTGTTATGCGTTCACGGTGGTCGCCACCGATGTGACGGGTGATGGCTATCCCGATCTCTACATCGCCTGCGATTCGACCCCCAGTCTCCTGTACGTCAACCGCGCCGACGGGACATTCGAAGAGCAGGGGCTGCTGGCGGGAGTCGCGCTGAACGCGGATGGCCAGGAGCAGGGAGGCATGGGAATAGCCGTCGCCGACTACGACGGCGACGGCCGAATGGACATCGGCAAGACGAATTTCAGCGATGACGTGCCGAACTTGTACCGCAATAACGGGGACGGATCATTCGACGACCGGGTGTACCAGTCAGGACTCGGCGCGAACATGCAGTTCGTCGGATGGGGAATCCATTTCGCCGACGTGGATCACGATGGCCTCCGCGATCTCCTCATGGTGAACGGGCACGTCTATCCTGAAGCCGGGCGTTTGCCGGGCAATCAATATCGGCAGCCGCGACAGCTGTTTTGGAATGTCGGCGGACGCTTCAAGGAGATCTCCGATACGGCGGGCCCTGGCGTCCGCGACGCCTGGTCGTCGCGGGGCTCGGCGGCTGGGGATCTCGACAACGACGGCTCGCTGGAAATCGTCGTCAGCAACATCGGAAACAGGCCGAGCCTGCTCAAGAACTTCGGTGCGCGGAAGAACTGGCTCCTGCTGCGGTGCGTCGGCGCGCGGGCCAATCGCGATGCGATTGGCGCCCTGGTAAGTGTCGAGGTGAACGGACGCCGCATGGCGGCGGAGATTCAGGGAGGATCGAGCTTCATCTCCCAGAATGACTCCAGACTGCACTTCGGGCTGGGCGATCGGACGCGATACGACGCCATCGAGGTGCGCTGGCCCGGCGGCGGCCGCGAACGATTCAGTGGCGGGCCGGTAAACGAGGTTCGGGTGCTGAAACAGGGCGCCGGATCCAGTGATCGGTGAACGAGGCGTGCATCTCGTCGACTCGATACTTCGGCATGTGACACGCTGAGCACCGCTCGCGCTGCCGCGCACTGCACGATCTCGCGTGCGCCCCGGTCGCCGAATTCCCCTCGACCGCGCGATGGCACTGCAGGCATCGTCCGTCATAGGACCGCGGCTCGCGCTCGAGCGGTTGATGCGGATCGTGACAGGCCACGCACGTGATGCGCCGGTCTCCTTCGCCCCAGCATCGGCTGCTCTGCAGCCGGAACGGCTGTGACCGCAGGGCCTTGACGCCCTTCTCCCCCGCAAGCGTGACGTCCCAGTAGGTGCCGTGGCACGCCCCGCAGAAATCGACGGCGTCGATCGCATTGAACGTCGCCGGGTTCACGATCGCGGCGCGGCCCTCGCCGACCCGATCTTCCTGAACGGCGTCCACATGCCCCTTGCCAGGGCCATGGCAGGCTTCGCAGCTCACGCCCGGCACGATCTCGCGCGGCAGGCCGGCGCGCACCGTCAGCGTCGTGCTGTGGCATGCAAAGCAGCGCCGGGTCTCGGCCGCCGGCAGGCGGCGCCCGAGCGCAGCATCGAGATCGACCGGCCGGTCGAGCGCCCGCCCGGGCGTGACATCGAGCGCACCTTTGCCGTCGAAGTAGCTGGCTCGAGCTTCGTAGATCGCGCCATTGCGCTCGAACAAGAAGGTCTGGCCTACTTTGCCCGCGCCGAACGCCCAGTCCAGAACGTTCGAGCGCCCGTCCTTCCCGTCCGACACGGAGTAGTCGCTTGTGCCGTTCCTCGTTCGGATCTCGTGGATATGGCCGCCGATCTTGAAACTCAGGACCTCATGAGCCTTGAGCGGCTCGGACTCCCCAGCGCGCTGCGCGGTCCTGGCCATCGCGGTCCTTGCCTGTGACTCCGCGATGCGCTGGTGACAGCGCGCGCAGGAAGCGGGCCCCACGTACTCCGCCGTGCCGACAGCAGGCTTCGTGGGCCACCAGGGTGTGCCCGCGACTCGCTCTACTGTCGTCGACTGTCCTTGCATCTCCGACGGCACATTCGCGATCGCTGCGATCCAGATCGTGCCGGCGGTCACCAGGAGTGCGGCGACGCGGTTCATGTGCCTTTGCTGAGTCTAGTGGACCGGATTGGCCACGAGGTACTCGGTGTAGGCGGCGAGCGCCCCCTGATTGTGTTTCCGGACGGTCCGCTCGGCGCCCGTCACGTCGCCCGCCCGCATCCTGGTCACCAGTTCCCGATGTTCCGCCTGCGCGGCGTTCGCACGATCCAGGACCACGTCCTTGAAGAGGTGGCGGCTGACCCGTGCCCACTCCGCGAGCACACGCTGCAGCATCTGTTCGAGCAGCGGCATTGCCGCGATCCGGCCGATGGCCCGGTGGAACCGGGAGTTCAGATCTATCCACTCATCGGCCTGGCCGTGTGCGAGCGCCTCGTCCATACCCGCGATGAGGGCCTCGAGCTCCGTGAACTGCTCCGGGCGCACCAGTTGCACCGCGGCCCTCGTCGAGACTGATTCGAGGCCCTCCAGAATCGTGTAGATCTCGAGGATCGACTGGCGCGAGACCGGAGCAATGGTCGCCCCGACGTGGGCAACGTTGAGGATGAAGCCCTCGGATTCGAGAAGGCGGAGCGCCTCGCGAATCGGCACGATGCTGACGCCGAACCGTTTCGCGAGCGCACCGATGTTCAACCGTTCGCCGGGCTCATACTCACACCTGAGGATCGCGTCGCGCAGCGTTTCGTAGACGAATTGCTGCTTGGTCAGGTGACGATGCTGAACAGAGGTGGGCATGTCGTGAGCAGAGTGTCACGAAACCGCCCGCGTAGCTTATACCAACCGTCCGTCAGCAGCCCCGCCAGCTTTGCCCGGGAAATTTTGCAGATGTTGCGCAACGGCGCACGCGGTTTCAGGAATGAAATGGGAAATCGCGGTCCGGGATCCGCGGGCCGCGGTCCGGTCTGGCTGGTTCGACCAACCGGCGCTTCGAGAGCTCAGTGGCAATTCGAGTTTCAGATTCTTCGTCTATTCGTCGCACTTGGGGACGATCGGCAACGAACCCCGGACGTTTGCGATCGACCGGAGGGCGGGGATTTCCGTCGATAGAACACAGGCCGCGCAATCGGGCGCCGGCGGAAACAGTCAGGACAGGTCTCATGACAAACCTCGCGTCGGATTACCACACGACCACGCCGGAGGGCCCGGCTTCAGCGAATACACGCGCCAATCGGCTCGCGGACCGGCTGGAACAGGGCGCACGCGCGCTGTCGGCGTTGGCCGCGGGCCTCACCGACGCTGAATGGCAGACGCCGGTTCCCGGAGATGGCCGGAAGATTGGCGTCATCGTGGATCACGTGGCGAGCGTGTATCCCGTCGAGATTCAGCTGGCGCAGACACTCGCCGCCGGCCAGCGGGTGACGGGCGTCACGATGGACGACGTGCACGCGATGAATGCGGCGCACGCAAAGGAGAACGCGACCGTGACGAAAGAGGCGGCGCTCGAGCACCTGCGGCGCAACAGTGCGGCAGCCGCAGCAGCCATCAGGGATCTCAGCGATGAGGAGCTCGATCGGGCCGCCGAGGCGTCGCTGTACTCGAATGCTCCGATCACGTGCCAGTTCATGCTCGAGGATCACGCCGTCCGGCACAGCTATCATCATCTCGGGCGGATTCGGAAGACGTTAAACGTCTAGGGTCAAATCCCAAGCTCCAAATCCCAAGCTCCAACGCACTCCCAAACGCCAAATCCCAAGCCAACTCCCAATCCAATTCCCAACCGGTTGGAGGTTGGTTTGGAATTTGGGAGTTGGGTGTGCGTTGGGATTTGGACCTTGGAGCTTGGGATTTGACGAGCGCGTTCACCTACTGGCTCTCCCTGCTGCTCGGCGCCTGTCGGGTGTTTCGTTAGAATAGGCCCGGCTTTTCGCAGTCGAGGAGATTCCAGCCGTGCCGTACATTCTCGCGCTCGATCAGGGCACGACCAGCTCGCGCGCCATCGTTTTCGATCACGACGCCGCGATTGTCGCGGTCGGTCAACAGGAATTCCGGCAAATCTTTCCGCAGCCCGGCTGGGTCGAACACGATCCCAACGACATCTGGGCGACCCAGATCGCCGTGGCCACCGAGGCGCTCGGGCGCGCGCACCTGCGGCCGCGGGACGTCGCCGCCCTCGGCATCACCAATCAGCGCGAAACCACGATCGTCTGGGATCGGGAGACCGGCACACCCGTCTACAACGCCATCGTCTGGCAGGACCGCCGGACGGCGGACTTCTGCGATCGGCTGAAACGGGAAGGCCACGAAGACTTCATCCGCGAACGCACCGGCCTGGTGATCGATGCCTACTTCTCCGGCAGCAAGGTCGCGTGGATTCTCGACCACGTCCCGGGCGCGCGGGCAAGGGCGGAGGCCGGCAAGCTGGCGTTCGGGACCGTCGACAGCTGGCTCATCTGGCAGCTCACCAGCGACTCGACCCACGTCACCGACGTGTCGAACGCGTCGCGGACCATGCTGTTCAACATCAACACCATGCAGTGGGACGAGGACCTCCTGAAGCTGCTTCGTATCCCGGCGAGCATGCTGCCCGAGGTCCGGCCGTCGAGTGCCGTCTACGGCAACGTCTCGACCACGCTCGGTGTCGGCGGCGTTCCGATCGCCGGGATTGCCGGCGATCAGCAGGCCGCGCTGTTCGGGCAGATGTGCGTCGCGCCGGGCATGGCGAAGAACACGTACGGCACCGGCTGCTTTCTCCTCCAGAACACCGGCGAACATCCGGTGACGTCGCGCAACCGGCTGCTGACGACGGTGGCCTGGCAGGTCGGCGGCAAGACGATGTATGCGCTCGAAGGGAGCGTGTTCATCGGCGGTGCCGTGGTCCAGTGGCTGCGCGACGGCCTCGGGATCATCAGGCAGTCAGCCGACGTCGAGCAGCTGGCGCGATCGGTCCCGGACAATGGCGGCGTGTACCTCGTGCCGGCCTTTGCGGGTCTGGGGGCGCCGCACTGGGATCCCTACGCGCGCGGCACGATCGTGGGAATCACGCGCGGCACGACGGCCGGCCATATCGCACGAGCCGCCGTCGAGAGCATCGCGTTCCAGGTCGCCGATCTCCTGGAAGCGGTGCACAACGACGCCGAGATCGATCTCACGGAGCTCCGCGTGGACGGCGGCGCGGCCGCCAACGACGCGCTGCTGCAGTATCAGGCCAACCTCCTCGGCGTGGCGGTCGTGCGCCCGAAGGTCACCGAAACGACTGCGCTTGGCGCCGCCTATCTGGCCGGACTCGCCGTCGGGTTCTGGGACTCGATCGAGGCGCTGGCGCAGCACTGGCACGTCGACAAGCGGTTCGAGCCGGCCATGCCGCCGTCCGAGGCGGCCGCACGGCGCGCCGAATGGCACGAGGCCTTGAGCCGCTCGAGGAACTGGATCGCGCGCGGTCAATAACATGCGCCGCGAGGACATGCTCGCGCGTCTCGACGCGCGGAACACTCCCTGGGACATCGTCGTCATCGGCGGCGGCGCCACAGGCGTTGGTATCGCCGTCGATGCGGCGAGCCGCGGCTACGACGTCGTCCTCCTCGAACAGCACGATTTCGGCAAAGGGACCTCGAGCAGGAGCACCAAGCTCGTACATGGCGGGGTCCGATACCTCGAACAGGGCAACATCGGGCTGGTGATGGAAGCGCTCAAGGAGCGCGGCCTGCTTCGGCAGAATGCGCCGCACCTGGTGAGCAACCTGGCCTTCGTGGTGCCCAACTACGACTGGTGGGAGGCGCCGTTCTACGGGCTGGGCCTGAAGATCTACAACGCGCTGGCCGGCAAGTACGGTTTCGGATCCTCCGAGATTCTCTCGCGTGAAGAGACGCTGGCCCGCCTGCCCACGATCAGGACCGAGGGGCTCCGCGGCGGTGTCGTCTACTACGACGGTCAGTTCGACGATGCCCGGCTGCTCATTAATCTGGTGGAGACCGCTGCCGATCAGGGGGCCACACTTCTCAACTACGTCGGCGTGACCGGCATCACGAAGGGCGCCGATGGATTCGTCGACGGTGTCGTGGCCCTCGATCACGAGACCGGCCAGCAGTGGACAATCGGTGGCCGCGTGATCATCAACGCGACTGGCCCGTTTTCAGACTCGGTGCGCCGGCTGGCCGAAGCCGATGCCCAGCCGATGATCGCGCCAAGCCAGGGGATCCACCTGGTTTTTCATCAGTCGTTCCTGTCGTCCGAGTCGGCCATCATGGTGCCGCACACATCGGACGGCCGGGTGATGTTCGCCATTCCCTGGCACGGGCACACACTCGTCGGCACTACCGACACCCCGATTGACACGCCGACGCTCGAGCCGAGGCCGCTGGAATCCGAGATCGAGTTCATCCTCGAAACGGCGGGTCAGTATCTTCTCAAGGCCCCGACGCGGGACGACGTGCTGAGCGTGTTCGTCGGCATCCGGCCTCTCGTGAAGAGCAGCGAAGGCAAGCTGACCGCGGCCCTGTCGCGCGATCACACGATTCACTTCGACGCCTCGGGCCTGCTGACGACGACCGGCGGCAAGTGGACGACCTACCGCAACATGGCCGAGCACACCGTCGATCAGGCCGCCGATTTCGCGCGTTTGGCCGAGCGGGCCTGCACGACCCGCACGCTGAACGTCCACGGGTTCCACTCCAGTGCGGAGCGGTTCGGCGCGCTCAGGGTGTACGGCGCCGACGCCCTCGGGATCCAGGAGCTGATGCGGGAAACGCCGGCATGGGCTGCGCCGCTCCATCCACAGTTGCCGTACACCGGAGCTGAGGTCGTCTGGGTGACGCGGCACGAGATGGCACGAAGCATCGAAGACGTGCTGGCGCGCCGCACCCGGGCGCTGTTCCTCAACGCGCGCGCCGCGGAAGCCATGGCGCCGGAGGTCGCGCGACTGATGGCCACCGAGCTTGGCTGGAACGCGTCGCGACAGGCTGACGAAGTCGCCGCGTTCTCGGCGCTGGCGAAGGGTTATCAGATCTGACCCCTCATCCCATTGCCGGCGGCATCTCGTGATACCGTCGGCGCCGTGACGGAACGCTCGCTCTGGCATTGTCCGAAATGCGGGGCACGCCTCGTCACACGCAACCTGTGGCACTCGTGCGGCCGGTTCACGCTGGAGGCCCTGTTCGCCGGTTCCACGCCCGAAATCCTCGCGGCGGCGCGCAAGTACGTGGCGCTGCTCGAATCGCTCGGCGATGTCCAGGTGCTCCCGCAGAAGACCCGCCTCGTTGCCGTTGCGCGCGTCCGCTTTGCGGGTCTGTATCCGCACAAGAACGACTTCCTCGCCAGTTTTGCCCTCCATCGCTGGCTCGCGAGCCGTCGAATCGTCAAAACAACCGACTACGGCCCTCGCTGGCGCGCCCATTTCGTGCGCATCACATCGGCCGACGATCTGGATGACGAGCTGCGGGCCTGGCTGCAGGAATCGCACGACGTGGTTGGTACGCAGAGCGATCTCGCCGAGGGGCGCGCGAAGGGCCCTCGTTAGGCGAAGCAACTGGAGACGGCGTTGGCGGATTTCGACAACTGCCAGTAGCCGTACCTACTCGGTCCGGACCGTGCAGAGATAAGGCCGGCGCCCACTTGTTGGGCCGGTCTGCTCGCGGGCGAGAGCAGTTGCTACAGCTATCCCTTCGCGCTCCGCGCTACGGCGGGCAAGCCGAGCCCCGTCGTTACTGAGATCCGGCACGAGACCTGCACCCGGTCCAACCGGTGGACGCATGAAGCTCATCATCCAGCCCGACGACGGCCCTCTGCCGGTGCTCCGCGCCATCAAGCGCGCGCGGGAGTCCATCGACATCGCGATCTTTCGTTGCGAGATCCGGGCGATCGAGAAGGAACTGGGCGCCGCGGTGGCACGTGGAGTTGCCGTGCGGGCGCTCGTCGCGCATACGAACCGGGGTGGCGACGTCGCCTTGCGGGCACTGGAGCTCCGCCTGCTCGCAGGCGGGGTGACGGTGACGCGGACCGACAACGAGCTGGTCCGCTATCACGGCAAGCTGCTGGTCACCGACCGGGCCTGGCTGTATGTGCTCGGCTTCAACTTCACCTCGACCGACCTGAAGAGCCGAAGTTTCGGAGTGCGCACGAAGAACCCGGCGATCCTCCGTGATGTCCTCGGGCTGTTCGAAGCCGATCGGACGCGCTCCGAGTTCCGCCCCACAGCTCCCGATCTCGTCGTCAGTCCCCAGAACGCCAGGAAGCAGCTGACCCGCTTCCTGCGCAGGACGAGAACGTCGCTCGAGATCTACGATCCTGGTGTCACCGACGACGGGATCCTCCGGCTGATGAAGGAGCTCGCCACGAATGGCGTGCAGATACGCATCCTGGGCAAGCTCGAGAAGAAGTGGCAAGGCGAGCACTTCGATGCGCGCCCGTTTCCGGGACGTCTTCACGTGCGTGCAATCGTGCGCGACGGGCAGCGTGCCTTCGTCGGCAGCCAGAGCCTGCGGAAGCTCGAGCTCGACGAACGGCGCGAGGTGGGCCTGATCGTGCGGGCCCGGCCGATCGTCAAGGAGCTTCAGCGCGTGTTCGAGGAGGACTGGGCGAAGACGTGATCATCCGATCCAGGATGTTCTTCGTGATCCTTTGAATCCGTGGATCGTTCCGGAGGAAGTCCTTGCGCGGCGGACTCTGAAATCCCGGTGGCGTCGAGAGCACGACGTTCCACCAGCACGTCCCTGCGTTGAACACGAGGTTGCCCTTGGGCGCGGTGTAGAGCGTCGTGGCGTACGAATTGGGACGCTTGTCTCCGTTGGCACCGTAGACCGGCCCCTCTGAAAGCACGACGAGATCCTTGTGCTTGCCGAGAGGAGGACCGTGATGCTCCCAGCCGACCAGCTGTGCCACGCGATCCCCCTTCTTCATGTTCGTCCCCTCGAACACCCAATGCTCGGGAGCGTCGGCAGTCCAGTCAGCGAAACCCACGCCGTACGAAGTGCTTCCCATCAGCTCCTGCTCGCCCTGGAATCCCCTGCCGGACCGCCGCATGACGCGGTTTGGACGGCCGTCCGTGCCAGGCAGCAGTTCGACCACACCCGAGATCGAGTTGCCCGACAGGAAGGCAAGGCTGACGCCGGCATCGCGCGCGCTTGCCACGTTCGCAAACATGCGCTCGGTCCAGTACTCGTCGTGTCCGACCGACAGGAACGCCTTCGCGCGAAGCAGTCCTTTCGCATCGGCATGTGTGTCGACATTCGAGATGTAGGTGACGTCGTACCCTTCCTTCTCGAGCCAGAATGCCAGCGGGAATTCGGTCATCAGGAACTCGCCGGACCCATTGGTCAGCGGGTGGAATCCCGCCGGGTAGCCGTTCCAGTACAGCGCGTAGGGGCGATCGAACCCGACGTCGTAGCCGACCTTGGCATTGGAGGCGCCCCACGGCGCATTCCCGAGGTCGTAGAACGATCGCCACTGCGGCCAGCGGTTGTACGCCAGCCAGGTCAGGTCCGACGCCTGGAACAGGAGGTCGGCCTGCCGATCGTCCCGGACGATGAAGATGACGTAGGCCTCGCTCGTCATGTCCAAATCCAGGTACTGGCCGCCAGGGGCCGGCAGTGTGGACACCTTTCCGAGATAGACGCCGCTCAGCCAGTCCACCGGAATCTCGAGACTGAAGCCCACCTTCCAGCGACATTCGACCAGGTTGCGATCGCCATCCGCCGGCGTGGGTTCGGTGGTGCCCTGGAACGGACCGAACGTCCGCATCAGACGCGCCCCGGCGCCGCCGTAATAACCCATTCGATAAATGCTGACCGCATACCGGTTGACGGGATACGTGCTCACGTGCACGTCGAGTTTCTCGCCAGCCTTGATGCTCGTCTGCGACGCGTAGGCTTCGATTCCCCTGCGACGATGCCACCCGAGCTCGTAGATCTCGTCATCGTGCCGCGCGACTCGCGTCAGCAACCAGTCAGTGGCGCCCGGCCTGGCGTTCTCGATCTGGATCGGATTGGACTGCGCGGCAGCAAAGGTCGCGCCGCAGGCCCACGCCGCCGCGGTGATCACGAGAAGGAGCCCGATCGGACGGATGGAAGTCTTCGTCATGCGCATGACCATACACTCTTTCAAGACAGTTTCCAGTTGCCAGTTTCCAGTTACCAGTCACGACTAAACATTGACCGCTGGTTTACGAAAAACTGGCAACTGGAAACTGGAAACTGAAATACTGCACCACCCGTGACGCTCGCCCAATCCGAGAATCTCGCCGAACGCCCGTCGTCTGAATCATCCCTCGTTCGATCGATCGGCACGTTTGCGCTCGCGGCCGGCATCGTCAACACCACGATTGGCGCCGGGATCTTCCGGTTGCCGGCGGACGTCGCCGCCCAACTCGGCGCCATGGCGCCGCTCGCCTATCTGCTCTGTGCGATCGCCATGGGCCTCATCGTCCTGTGCATGGCGGAGGCCGGCAGCCGCGTGTCACTCACCGGCGGCCTCTACGCCTATGCCGAGGTCGCATTCGGACGGTTCGTCGGGTTCCTGACCGGATTCCTGCTGTGGATGGTGCTGACCTTCGCGATGGCCGCGGTCGCCACGGTTCTCATGGCCAATGTCGGCGTGCTGATGCCGGCCCTCGCTCCGCGTGTCCCTTCGGGGCTGGCGCTCGTCCTGATCTACGTGGTCTTCGGCACGATCAACATCCGCGGTGTCGAGCGCGGGTCACGCGTGAACACCGCGTTCACGATCGCCAAGGTCCTGCCGCTCCTTCTGCTCATCGCCGGCGGGATGTTCGCCATCGATCCGGCCAACCTTTCTTCGCCCGATCCGCCGGATATGGCGACGCTCGCGCGGAGCAGCCTGCTGCTCCTCTTCGCCTTCGCCGGGGTCGATGCGGCGCTGGTGCCTGGTGGGGAGGTCAAGGATCCAGCCCGCACGGTACCGCGGGCGCTCTTCATCGGCATGGTAGCGATCACCGTGCTCTATGCCGCCCTTCAGTTCGTCGCTCAAGGCGTGCTCGGACCGGCGCTCGCCACCTCGAAGGCGGCGCCGCTGGCGGAGGCCGCCGGCGTGGCGATGGGAGGATGGGCCAGGACGTTCATCCTCGCCGGGGCCGTAGTGGCGATGCTCGGCCACGCCGGCGCGATGATCCTGGCCTCACCGCGCATGCTGTTCGCGTTCGCGCGTGACGGGCTCCTGCCCGCACCCCTCGCGCGCCTCCATCCCGCGCACCACACACCTGCGGCAGCGATTGTGCTCCAGTGCGTCCTCGTGCTGGTGCTGGCGCTCACCAGCACGTTCGAACGCCTCGCCGTGCTCGCGAATCTGTCGATACTGGTGGTCTATGGCACCTGCTGCGCGGCGACCTGGCAGCTCCGCCGGCGCGACGTGCGTGGCGGCGGGACACCCTTTCGCATCCCCGCTCCGCGGGTCATCGTCGTGCTCGCCTGTCTCGTGATCGTGTGGATGTTGACGAGCATCACGCTCGCCGAGTGGACGGCGTTCGCCGTGGCGATCACGGCGGCCATTCTGATTTTCGTCTTCAGACGACGGGAATAGACCAACGGCGACACGGATGCCCGGGGTCAGATCTTGTATTTCAACCTCTGGGAAATGTTGAACTACAAGATCTGACCCAGAAGTCTCGCGGATTGCCCGATCAGGCGACCGGGTGCGGACTGCGCGAGTGCGGAATCGGACGACGCAAGGGTGGCATGTGTCCGTAGGTGAGAGTCCTCCAGAGCCACTCCCCGGGACCGAACTGAAAGCGCGCCAGCCAGAGCGTGCTGAAGCCAACCTCGATGCCGAAGCAGGCCAGTGCCAAGCCGAACCCGGCCACCGGCCTGATCTGGCCGAGACCGATCGCGTAGCCGGAAAACAGCAGGTCGAGCGTGGCGATCTGGAGGAGGTAGTTCGTGAGCGCCATCCGGCCCGCATTGCCCACAAGCGCCAGACGACCAATCAGTGGGGGCCAGCGCGCCAGCAGAAAGAGCGCGACGCTCACATAAGTGAACGCCAGCCACTGATCGCGAAAGACAAGAAAGAGCGGATCCAGACCCCAGCGTTCGAGCAACCAGTTGGCGGCGAGCCACGAAAACACGCCGAACGCTGCGAGGACCGTCAAAACGCGCAGGTGCGCCAGGGGATTCTCGAAGACACCATGCCGGACGAGCAGCAGGCCCGCGATGAACAGCGCCAGCGTGGCGCCGGGCATGAAGAAGAACGGCTGCCGGTAGAACCACGCCATGTGCGCCAGCCGCGCGGCGAGCAGCGTCGTGAAGCTCTCCTGGCGCTCCGCCGCCTGGCGGGCGCCGTTCACGGCCGTCGCCGCGGCACGAGCCGCCTCGTAGACGGCTTCGACGGCCTGCGGGCCCCCCTGGAGCGAGAGATACCGCTGATAAGCCAGATGATAGAGACCGACCGATGCTGCCGAGAGACATGCCGTCAGCACCAGGGCGCGCGTCGACCAGTTCCTGATCAGCAGCAGCGGCACACCCCAGACCGCATAGCCGAGGAGGACGTTGAATCCGAAGAACGCATGGGCAGCCACTCCGAAGAGCGCGAGGACGGCGAGGCGACGGAGATAGATTGCGGTGAACGGACGGTTGCGGCTCTCGGCGCGCCGGAGCTGAATCGCGAAGCCGGCACCGAAGAGCAAGGCGAACGTTCCGTGTGACTTGCTCTCGACGAGCCGCCAGATCAACGTCCGCAGCACGTCGTCCAACCCGCCCGGCTCGGTCGAGCGGGAATGAAAATGGACGACGAACATCCCGAGCAGCGCGAAGCCGCGCAAGATGTCGAGGGATGCGATGCGATCGCCTGCAGGCGGGGCCAGTCCGGGTACTTCGGTGAATGCCGGGACAGGGCTCGAAGTGACGGCCGGAGCAGCCATGCGCCCGGCATGTTACCTCTGCCGTTCACTCGCCGGGTAATCCCTCTCGCGACGACGGATCCGTTTGGCCACACCCCGTGAGCCAATCGTCTCTCCAATCACGCAATTAGTCACATCTGCCGCGCGCGGCCTTTCACACGAATTGGAAAAAGGAGGGGGCCATGTCTGCACATCGTCGGTGCATGGTGACGGGTGTGTGTGTCGCGGCCGCTGGTGTCCTGCTCGCGGCGCAGGCGATCACCGGTCCGAGCAGCTCAGCGTCGCCGTACGTGCTTCGCGCTCTACCGGGGGTGGTGAGCGCAGCGATTCTCACGGTGGGGGATGCGGTTGGCGGATACCGGCTGGTCGGCATCCCCGATGGTCTCGGCGCGTTCGACAACGGTGATGGGACGTTCACGCTGCTGGTGAACCACGAAATCGCTGCCAGCCCCGTCGCGCTGGGTATCCCGCGCGCGCACGGCGCCAAAGGCGCTTTCGTATCCAGGTGGATCGTCCGCAAGAACGATCTCACCGTGCTTCACGGGAGCGATCTGATCCGGGAAGTCGCGACCTGGAACGTTGCGACGGCTACGTGGAACGCGCATGCGAAAGGGGTGCTGATGTCGCGGTTCTGTTCCGCCGATCTGCCACCCGTTTCAGCGCTCTACGACGCCGGGAGCGGTCTTGGATACTCGGGCCGGATCTTCCTGAATGGCGAGGAGGTCAGCCCGAGCCAGGAGGGCCGCGTGTTCGCGCACCTCATGGACGGGACCAGCTACGAGCTGCCCGCGCTCGGCAAGGCGTCGTGGGAGAACGTGCTGGCACGTCCGAACGGCGGCACACGAACGATTGTCGTCGGTCTCGACGATAGCTCCAGTCCCGTCGCGGGCCAGGTGTACGTCTATGTCGGAGAGAAGGCCGGCTCGCCAAATCCGGTCGAGGCGGCCGGGCTTTCGCATGGCGATTTGTTCGGCATTCAGGTCGCGGGCGTGGCGATCGAAACCGCAGCGACGAACATTCCGGAGAACACGAGGTTCTCGCTCTACCGCTTCGGCAATGTCTCCGCGATGACGGGCGCGGCGATCGAATCGGCGAGCGTGGCCAACGGCGTCACGGCCTTTCTGCGTCCCGAGGATGGGGCCTGGGATCCTTCGAATCCCAACGACTTCTACTTCGTGACGACCGCCACTTATACCGGTCCCAGCCGGCTGTGGCGGCTTCGCTTTGACGATGGTGCGGCGCCAGAGCAGGGCGGCACGATCGCCATGGTCCTGGATGGCACAGAAGGGCACCACATGTTCGACAACCTCGCGATCACCCGCCGCGGCGAGATCGTCCTCCAGGAGGATCCGGGTGTTCCAGGAATCGCGCCCGATCACCTCGCGACGATCTGGCGGTACACGATCGAGACGAACACACTCAGTGCCGTCGCACGGCACGATCCGGACCGGTTCGTCCTGGGGTCGCCCGGATTCCTGACCCGCGACGAGGAATCCTCCGGGATCATCGATGCATCGGAGATCCTCGGGGAGGGCTGGTTCCTGCTCGACGTTCAGGCGCCTTACAACATCGGCGACGTCGAGCTCGTCGCCGGCGGACAGCTGCTCGCGCTGCACGTTCCACCAGGCCGGCGATGATGTGAGAGGCGTGGGGTGGCGAACAGGCGCCGCCCCACGTCATTACTCGTCAGGCGCACCGATCACGCCCGAACCGGCACCGCTCGAGTCGCTACCTTCGCGATTCCTCCACCAGGTAATCCACGACACGCTCGAACGGATCGAAGCCAAAGGCCGCAGCCACCGACGGGCGCAGGTTGGAGTTGGCGTTGATGTCGTAGAACACGCGCCGGCCAGCGGGAGTTTCCAGATACTCGATCCCGCCGACCGCAAGTCCCGCCGCCTCCACGATCCGCTTCGCCGTTCGAACGGCATCGGCTGGAACTTCCGGAAACGGAACGAACTCGACGGGTAGAGCCGCAACCGCCGGTTCGTTCGGCAGGGCGCACGCCGAGTCTCCCTCATCCGGGTTGCACACCGGTGACGGGCAGAGGTTGAAGCGGCCGTGCGTCTTCACGCGCATCGCGTAGAGGAGCTCGCCGCCCACGAACTCCAGCCGGACGATGCCCTCATCGGGATCGTGAGGCAGATACTCCTGCAACAGGAAGAGATTGTCGGGCAGCCAGATCGACGGATCGCGGCCGAAGATTTCTTCGATCTCCGCTAAGGATGCGACGACCTGTATGCGTGCGCCACTCCCGCCCTGATCCGGTTTCAGCACCCCGGGCCACTCGAAATCGCGCACCAGTCCGCCGAGCGCCCGAACGTCGTTGAACGTGATCGAACGTGGCGTGTCGATGCGGAGCGTCCGCAGCAGCGTGGCCTGCGTGCTCTTGCTCAACTCCAGCGCGAAGACATCCGCCCCGTTCAGGACGCGGGCGCCGCGGAGCTCGAGCGAGCGCATGAACGCGAGCGCCAGTGGAACGGCGCGCGTGTTGCCGCGTAGATAGGCGCTCGGGCTCGCCTGGTTGAAATACAGCCGGGCACCCGGCACATCGTCATTGGTGAATGCGGCGCGAGCCAGATCGAACGGCGCGAACGACAGACCGCGCCGCCGCAGCGCCTCGAACAGGGGCTTCTGCCACTCCGGATGTTCGTGCAGGACGACCAGGTCGACGGGGGAAGACGGCATGCTTCGGAGACTAACACGCGGGTTCGCGGGTTCGCGGGTTCGCGGGTTCGCGGGTTCGCGGGTTCGCGGGTTCGCGGGTTCGCGGGTTCGATCGGTAACACACCCTGCCGCGCCGAAGCGCGAAGCGCGGAAGGCGGGCGAAGGTCGGGATCCTTGCCCTCCGTAGCGCGAAGCGCGAAGGAGGGTCCGGCCGGCCGGAGTTCCCGCTGAAAATTGGAGCCGACGCGGCTCCAAGCCGTCTCGTCCGGGCGTGTTTCGTGCCCACCGGCGTGGCATGCAGGTTGTCTATCGCCGAGGCGCCATCAACGGCCGCAAACCCGCTCAGGAGCCCAAATCATGTCGACGACCGCGAGCCGCCTCGAGCACGACCTCCTCGGTGACAAGGCCGTGCCTGCCGACGCCTATTACGGCGTGCAGACCGCCCGCGCGCTCGAGAATTTCCATATCTCCGGCGTCCAGCTTCGCCTGTACCCGAACCTGATCAAAGCCCTCGCCATGGTGAAGATGGCCGCGGCGCGCGCCAACGCCGAGTGCGGCCAGTTCAGCAAGGAGATCCTGGCGGGCATCGAGGGCGCGTGCAGGGAGATCATCGACGGCCGGCTCCACGACGAATTCCGCCTGGACGTCTTCCAGGGCGGCGCCGGCACGTCGACCAACATGAATGGGAACGAGGTGATCGCCAATCGCGCCCTGGAACTGATGGGGCACAAGAAGGGGGAGTACGCGCATTGCGATCCCCACGATCACGTCAACTGCTCGCAGTCGACCAACGACGCCTACCCGTCCGCACTCCACGTCGGCATGGCGCTCGGCAACATCGAGCTCGTGGCGGCCGTCAACGAGCTGATTGCCGCGTTCCGGGCGAAGGGCCGGGAATTCTCCGGCATCCTGAAGATGGGCCGCACCCAACTGCAGGATGCCGTTCCGATGACGCTCGGGCAGGAATTCGACTCGTTCGGGGCAACGCTGGCGGGAGAGGCGAAAGCACTGCTCGCGATTCAGCACGTGCTGTGCGAGGTCAACATGGGCGCGACGGCGATCGGCACGGGCCTGAACGCGCCGGCCGGCTACGCGCCGCTGTGCACAAAGCACCTGGCGGAGATCACCGGCCTTCCGATCTACCTCGCCGAGAACCTGATCGAGGCGACCCAGGACACGCAGGCGTTCGTCCTCTACTCGTCCTGCATGAAGAGCCTGGCGATCAAGCTGTCGAAAGTGTGCAACGACTTGCGGCTCCTGTCGTCCGGACCGCGCTGCGGCCTGCGCGAGATCAACCTGCCGCCGAAGCAGCCGGGATCGTCCATCATGCCTGGCAAGGTCAACCCCGTGATCCCGGAAGTCGTCAACATGGTCTGCTTCAGGGTTATCGGCAGCGACCTGACCGTCTCGATGGCCGCCGAAGCCGGCCAGCTGCAGCTCAACGTGTTCGAGCCGGTGATTGCCGCCTGCATCTTCGAAGCGCAGACGATGTTCATCAATGCGGCACGGACCCTCCGGACCGAGTGCGTCGACGGCATCACGGCAAATCCTGACGTGTGCCGCCACTATGTCGAATTCAGCATCGGCACCGTCACCGCCCTGAACCCGATCATCGGGTACGAACGCTCCACCGAACTGGCCGCGGAAGCCATGAAAACCGGCCGCGGGATCATGGAGCTGATTCGGGAGAAGAAAGTCCTGACCGATCGGCAGATCGCCGAGGTGCTCGATCCGATTGCCATGACCGGACAGGGCCGTTCCTGATGTCCGTCGGGCGCCGGGCGCTCGTGGCGCAGGCCGCGACCATCGGCGTCGCGGTAGTGCTGTGGTTCACGCCTCCACCCGATGGTCTGAGCCTGCAGGCCTGGCGGCTGTTCGCCATCTTCGCCGCTGCGCTGATCGCCGTCGTGATCGAGGCGTTTCCGATCCTCACGGCGTCGGTCTTCGCGGTGGCGGCGGCGGTCCTCACCGGGCTGCTGCAGCCGGCCGATGCGTACGCCGGCTTCGGCAACGCGACGATCCTGTTGATCGTCATCGCCTTCCTGATCGCGGACGCGGTGGTGAAATGCGGGCTGGGAGCGCGCGGCGGGCACTGGATCGTCAGCCGGTTCGGCCGCTCGACGCTGGGGTTGTCCTACTCGATCTTCGTGATCGACGCGGTCATCGCGCCGGCGTTTCCGAGCAACACTGCGCGGTCCGGGGTGCTCTATCCCCTGGCGGTTTCCCTGGCCGACGCCGCCGGCGCGAAACCCGGCCAGCCCGAACGCCGCCGGCTCGGCGGCTTCCTCATGTACTCGGGCATCGTCAGCCTGAGCGTCTCTTCAGCGCTGTGGCTCACCGCGATGGCGGCCAACCCGCTCGGCGTGGAGATCGCCAGGAGCGCTGGCGTCGAGATCGGTTTCGCCAGCTGGCTGCTCGCGGCGTCCGTGCCGACGGTCACGGCGATGGCGTTGTTCCCGCTGGTGCTCTTTCGAGTGATCCGGCCCGAAGTACGCGAGACGCCGGAGGCCCCGGCCGCCGCACGGCGCGCGCTCGCCGCGCTGGGACCGTTCAGCCGGCAGGAGTGGATCGTTCTCGTCGTATTCGTGGGAATGGTCCTCCTGTGGGGCGCAGCCTCGACCCTCGGGCTCGACTCGACGGCCATCGCGTTCCTCGGCCTGGGCACGCTGCTCGCCTCGGGCGTCCTCACCCTTGCCGACATCGCCAAACAGGGTGACGTGCTGGCGACGTTCATCTGGTTCGCGGTGCTCTTCACGTTGAGCAGTCAGCTGAACGAGCTTGGGTTCATGGGCTTCGTCGGACGTCAGCTCGCCGAGGCCCTCGGGGGCTTCGCCGCGCCGACCGCCGGCCTGGTCCTCGTCGCGGCGTACGTCCTGTTGCACTACCTGTTCGTGAGCCAGACGGCGCACCTCCTGGCGCTCTTCGGCGTCTTCCTCGACGTCGGCGTGAAGCTCGGCGTCAATCCGGCCGTGCTCGCGTTTCAGCTGCTCTTCGCCACCAACTATTTCTCGGTCATCACGCCGCAGGGATCGAGCGCCAACCTGCTGTTTGCGGGCAGCGGGTATCTGACCCAGGGTGAACTGTATCGGCTGGGCGCGATCGCGACAGGCGTCAGCGTCCTGATCTATTTCGTCATTGGCACCGCGTGGCTGTTCGTAGTTGCGCGTTAGCCCCGAGGAGGAGACCGTGCCAACCCGTCATGTCGCTTCGCTGTTGATTGGTGCCGGATGCATTCTGCTCACCGCGAGCCGGATCGCACCCGCTCGCCTGGAGGCCCAGGCGCTTCCCACGATTGCCGTGCTCGCGACCGGCGGCACGATCGCCGGCGCCGCGGCGACCGACGTGCAGGCCGGCTATACCTCGGGCCAGGTCGGCGTCGAGCAATTGATTGCCGCGGTGCCCCAGGCAAAGAAGCTCGCCACGTTGCGAGGCGAGCAGATCTCCAATATCGGGTCGCAGGACATGAACGACGAGGTCTGGCTCAAGCTGGCCGCACGCGTCAATGCGCTCGCGGCCATGCCGGATATCTCGGGCATCGTCATTACCCACGGCACGGACACCATCGAGGAGACTGCCTACTTCCTCAACCTGGTCGTCAAGACGCGAAAGCCCGTCGTGCTCACCGCGGCGATGCGGCCGGCGACGGCGCTCTCCGCTGATGGTCCGCTGAACTTCTTCAACGCGGTCGCGGTCGCCGCCAGCAAGGACGCCGGCGGAAGAGGGGTGCTCGTCGTGATCAACGACTGGATCCACGGCGCCGCCTCGCTGACCAAGACCAGCACCACGGCGGTGCAGACGTTCATGTCGCCGCTGTCCGGGCTGATCGGCACCGTCGCCTACGGCAAGCCCGAGTTCAACCGCGGCCCGGTCGGCCGCCACACCGCCGACTCGGAGTTCTCGCTGCAGGGCGTCACCACGCTCCCGCGCGTGGACATCATCATGGCCTACGAGAACATGGACGGCGCGCTCATTGACGCCGCTGTGGCTGCCGGCGCGAAGGGGCTGGTGATCGCAGGCGTCGGAAACGGCAACCTCACGCAGGCAGCGGTGAACGCCCTGGCAGCGCAAGCCAAGAAGGGCGTCGTCTGCGTGCGCGCCTCGCGAGTCACGGTCGGGCGGGTGGAACGCAACGTCGAGCTCGACGACGACAAGCTTGGTTTCGTCGCATCGCTGGACAAGAACCCGCAGAAGGCACGCGTGCTGCTCCGGCTGGCGCTCCTCAAGTCGAGCAGCGCAGCGGATGTGCAGCAGAAGTTCAGGGATTACTGACACGCTCGCGGGTTCGCGGTTCGCGGGTTCGCGGGCTTGCGGGCTTGCGGGTTCGTAGGCTCGCGGGTCCGCGAAGCCTGCCTCGCCGAAGCGCGGAGCGCGGAGGCGGGTCGTCGTAGGATCACCAGCATGAGGCTCGGGTTGCTGCTTGTCGTGGTCGTCACCACGGTCCAGGCGACAGTCTCACGGCAATCCTCGCGCGACTTGCTGCTCAACCCCGATCACGCCGAGTGGCGGACGCAGGCGCCGGCCCTGTCGACGATCGTCTTCGAGACCAGCAAGGGCCGGATCGTGTTCGAGATGCGGCGCGAGTGGGCGCCCCATGGTGCCGACCGCTTCTACAACCTGGTGCGCCACGGGTTCTACGACGGGGCCCGCTTCTTCCGCGTACGGCCGGCCACCTGGATCCAGTTCGGCATCCCTGGCGATCCGACGATCGCGCAACGCTGGCGCGCCCGGACCATCCCTGACGATCCGTTGCGTGAGCCGAATGTGCGAGGGACGATGGCCTTTGCCTTCAGGGATCCAAACGGCCGCTCGACCCAGGCGTTCATCAACCTGCGCGACAACCGTGAGACTCACGACAAGGAGTTCGTCCCCTTCGCCCGCGTGATCGAGGGCATGGACGTCGCCGACACGCTCTACGCCGGATACGGCGAAGGCCCTGGCGGGATTCGCGCCGGCAAGCAGGATCCGGTGTTCCAGGGCGGTAATGCGTACCTGCTGAAGGCTTTTCCCCAACTCGACTACATCGTGGCCGCCAGCGTCCGTCGCTGAAGGCATCGGCGATCGTCGAGCCGTTTCTCCCGGAAACCGCGCCTTTTGACAGGAGGCGCGCATGATCCAGCTTTCCCTTTTCGGAGTCGTTCTCCTGGTCGCGATCGTGGCTGCTCCGCCCGCCGCGGCCCAGCCTCATGTCTACATCAGTGCGACCACTGCGGTCGATGCCGGCGAGCGGGGCAACATTCCCGGGAAGACGGTGCCGTCGGTCGGCGTCGTCATCGGGCTCGGGCTCAGCGATGCATGGGGCGTCGAGCTCGAGATCGAGCGTGGCTTCATGACGGCCCACGTCGGCAGCGGCGAGAGCGTGCTCATCTCGTTTCCACCCAGCCGCAATCCCACTCGTCAGGAAATCGAGCTGTACGGCATACGCACCCGGGACGAGCGGACGCAAACGGCCGGCCGCGGCTGGGCGGCGCACGCGCGCTGGCACAGCCGGGACCCGGGCCGCGTGAACGTCGGCCTGCTGGCGGGCCTCTCCTCGCGGGTCTACGAGACCGAGCTGGTGCGCACCACGACGTTCGTATCACCGTTGCTCGATCTCTCGCCCTCCTATCGACTGCCTGACGAACAGTCCATCCGGCGGATGGTGGGCTGGGGCGTGAGCGGGGGCCTCACAATTCCGGTACGAATCACGCCGCAGCTCGCGCTCGAACCGGAGGTTCGGGTCGCATTCGGGTTCATCACGAACGATCGATACCGGGTGTTGCGGGCCGGGCTGCGGACGACGTGGAGCTTCTAGATCGGGGTCCGGGATCCGGGGTCCGGGGTCCGGGGTCCGGTGGTAGCCAGAGGCAACAAGCCGTTTGGACTTACAACGGTTGCCTCTGATTACCACCGGACCCGGACCCCGGATCCCGGATCCCGGACCCCGAATTGAAGTGATTGCACCCCTCGTCATCATTGGCCATAGTGGGATCCGCGAGGATCGTCATGACTGAAGAGCTGGCCAATATCGATCTCTTGAAGAGCGGGCCGGACGGCGATGGCACGCTGGCGCATCGAAACCGCCGCCTGCTCGGCATCGTCGCGTTCCTGGCCCTCGTGATTGCGGTGCTCGGTGGCACGTATTGGTATTGGCGGCGCGCGCGATCAACGCCTGCCACCGCTGTCGCGACTCAACCTGCTGACGCGGCGGTGAAGGTTCGCCAGGACCCGGCGGAGCTGATCACGCTGCCTCCGCTCGCAGAAACCGATCCGCTGGTCCGTGAGCTGGTCAGCGCGTTGTCGTCAAATCCTGTTGTCGCATCCTGGCTGGCCACCGACCGGTTGATCGTCAATTTCGTGGTGGTGACGAGCAAGATCGCGGATGGCCAGACGCCGGTCGCCGAGCTGAAAGCCATCGGACCGGTGCCGCCTTTCAAGCCGAGGACGGCGCGAGGCACGCTGTCGATCGATCCCGCCAGCTACCACCGCTACGATCGCTATGCCCAGGCCGTCTCGGCTCTGGACGCGCGCGGCACCGTTCGTCTGTACGAGACGCTCAAACCGCGCATCAACGAGGCCGACAAGAACTTCGGAGGCTCCGGCGAATTCAATGGCGAGCTGGAGCGCGCGATCGTCGAGCTCCTGAAGGTCCCGGTCGTGGATGGCCCGGTCGAGCTGAAGATGTCCGGCATTGTCTACGCCTATGCGGATCCGCGGCTCGAGGGACTCTCGCCGCCGCAGAAGCAGCTGCTGCGCATGGGCCCCGACAACGTGCGGACGATCCAGACGAAGCTGCGTGAGATTGCGGCAGTCATGCAAATCCCGGAATCACGGCTGCCGCCGCCAAGCCATCTCTAATCGCTGACTCGGGACTGGCGATTAGCGATTAGGGATTCAATGGCATCGGCGAGGTGCTCTTCAGTGATGTGGTGATCTCCGCGCTCCACCCTCATGTTGTGGGCCTTCATCAGCACGTCGACGTCGCGCAGCCCCTCGGGTGTTTCGAACTTGTAGCACGCGAGCTCGATCTTGAGACCGTTCGGATCGTGGAGGTAGATCGAGTCCATGAAGCCGCGGTCACGCTGAATGAACTCGATGCCGCGGTCGCGAAGGCGGGCTGGCGCCTGCAGGAACGTCGCACGAGACACGTTGAACGCAATGTGCTCCACGCACCCGACTTCCCTGGGCGCCTGCCGCCTGGCGTCCTCGCGCGATTCGTTGGTGAACACGGTGAGCAGGCGGCCATCCCCAGGATCGAAGTACAAGTGATTCTCATCCGGCTTGCCCAGGTTGGGCTGCTCCATGACGAACGGCATGCCCAGTGCGCCCTGCCAGAAGTCCACCGCGCTCTGCTTCGTGGATCCGACGATGGTGATGTGATGGAGGCCCTGCACTTGTATTTTGCTCAACGTCCGGCTCCCTCGATCGACGCTGTCATTCCTTACAATATCCCTCCCCGTCGTTCAGCAGCCAGATGCTGTTTGGCTTCGACTCTAGCTCGCGGGCTCGCGGGCTCGAAGCCGGCGGGACTCAGAGGCAACCAGCCGCTTGGATTAGCGCTCGTTGCCTCTGAACACCACCGGCTTTCCGAACCCGCGAACCCGCGAACCCGCGAGCCCCCGACCGCGCGTTATGTGACGTCACGAAGCGCGACGGCAGCGCTGATCCTCGTCGCGCGATATGCAGGCAGGTATGCCGCGCCGGCGGCGGCAACAGCCAGAACAGCCGCGACCGCGGTAAAGGTGAGCGGATCGAACGGCGTCACGCCGAACAACAGCGACCCCAGCAGCCGCGTGGAAGCGGCGGCAAGCGCCAGACCGCTGACGAGGCCTGCAAGAGTCATCGCCACGCCGCTCGTCAGGACCAGGCGCAGGATATCGCCGCGAGTCGCGCCGAGCGCCTGTCGAATGCCGAACTCGTGCGTCCGCTGCGCCACGGCCTGCGCGATGACGCCGTAGACGCCGACCACGGCGAGCACCACGGCGGTGAAGCCGAACAGGCCGACGAGCCAGAGCGTGAGGCGCCGCGTCGCGATCGCGGCACCGGCAACAGCCTCGAGTGGACGGACGCTCGCCAGCGGCAGCTCGGCATCTATCTCGCGAAACGCGCCCCGGATCGACTCGACGATCGAGGACGGTTCGACCCGGGTGCGGGCGATCAGGAACATCGGTTGCGGGTACCACTCCTGCGGCTGCGGGAAGTAGAGCGCCGGGACCGCCCGGTCGTGCCACGGCATATCGCGCACGTCGCCAATCACGCCGGCGACGGTGCGTTCGCGGCCCCACAGGTTCACGCGCGCGCCGACCGCGGCGTCCGAGCTCTTCCAGTATTTCCTGGCAGTGGACTCGTTGATCAGCACGACGGGCGGCGACTCCCGGATATCTCCGGCTCTGAGGTCGCGGCCGGCGACGAGCGGCGTGCCTGTCGCCTGCGTGTAACCGTGCGTAATGAAGTGATAGCGTGCTTCGGGTCCCTCACCTCGGGAAAACTGCTGCCCGACAATCGCGAAGCCCGTGTTTTCGTCGTACCCGGTCCACGGGAGATCAGAGCTGAAGGCGACGTCGGCCACTCCTGGCAGCGCACGAACGCGTTCGGCGGCGCGCTGATAGAAGGCTGCCGAGGCGGGCGTATCGTATCGAGCCGTGGGAAGCTCGATCGAGATCGTCAGCGTGCTGCCCGGGTTGAAGCCGGGATCGGCGTTCATCATCCGGACAAAGCTGCGGAGGAGCAGGCCACTCGACGCCACGAGCACGAACGCGAGCGCGACCTCCGCGGTCACGAGCAGGCGCCGCGCCTGCTGATGTGAGCCGCCCGCAACCGTCCGGCCCCCGTCGCGCAGCGCCTGGCTGACACCCGCGCGAGCGAGCCGCCACGCGGGAGCAAAGCCGAACGCCAGCGCGCAGACCACGGTCGCGGCGACGGTGTAGCCGAGCACGCGGGCGTTGATCATAATCGCCTGCAGGCGTGGCAGGTCCGACGGGCCGAAGCGTGCCAGCGCGGCAACCGCACCGTACGCCAGCCCGATACCGATGACACCGCCGGCGGCCGCAAGCACGACGCTCTCTACGAGCAACTGCCGCGCGAGGCGCCAGCGGGTTGCGCCAAGCGCCGCGCGGACGCCGATCTCCCGGGATCGGCTCGATGCGCGTCCGAGGAGCAGTCCCGCGACATTCACGCACGCCAGCAGGAGCACCACCGACGCCGCGCCCGCGAGCACGACCAGCGTCGATTCAGCGGTCCCGACAATCTCCTGCTTCAACGGCACTGCCGACGGCGTCCAGGGACTGTTCGGGTTCGGATAGCGTTTGGCGACGCTCGCGCCCGTCCGCTTCAGATCCTCCGCCATCGCGCCGTGGCTCACACCGGCGCGGACACGCCCGACGACGTTGAAGAAGTGTGAAAAGCGATGCCGCGGATGCTCGTCACGCGGCACCGCGAGGACCGACCAGACATCGACAGGTTCCCCGTGACCGTAGGTCCTGTAGGTCCCACCCACGTGCTGAAAGCCAGGCGGCAGAACCCCGACCACCCGGAAGCTGCGGGCGGAGAAGCGGACGGTCCGTCCGATCACCGACGGATCACCATCGAAGCGCCGCATCCACAGGCTGTGGCTCAGGATCACCACGTCGTTCCTGCCCTGCAGCTCATCGTCCGGTTCGAACTCACGGCCGAGAAGCGGCTGGCAGCCGAGCAGCTTGAAGAATCCGGCGGAGACCTGCATGCCCCGAAGCTGCTCGGGACGGGCGGCGTCCCCGAGCTGGAGGTCGCCGCGCAGGTAGGCGGCCAGGCCCTCGAAGGTCTGCAGCTCCGCGCGATAGTCACGAAAATCCCCTGGCGCCATGGGAAAGTGCGGGGTGTCCGGAGCCTCCTCGAACAGCCGGACGAGGCGGTCCGGCTCAGGGTACGGGAGCGGAGCGATCAGCACGCCTTGAACGGCGCTGAAAATCGCGGCGTTGGCGCCAATCGACAGCGCCAGGGTGAGGACCGTCGCCGTGGCAAAGCCGGGAGATCGGCGTAGCAGCCGGAGGGCGTAGCGCAGGTCGTGGCGGAGTGTCTGGATGATCACGGACATGGTGCTTGGACGTGGGGGACACTCGACACGTTTACATTGCCAAAATGCCAGGATTGCCAAAATTGCCACAATTCATCGGGGCAACGACGCGGCGACGCACCCAAAACCGCGCGCCGCGGCTAGATCGTTTTCAATTCTCGGCAATTTTGGCAATTCACCAGGAGGCTCCAAGTGAACCGCAGACCTGTGATTCTCGCCACGGCGGCGATCGTCATCACCATCACCGCCTTCGTCGGCACGCAATCGAAGGACGACCCGCTCGACGCGATACGGGCCGCACCTGATACGCACAAGCTCGCGTTCGAGAACGCCTTCGTGCGCGTGCTCGACGTGCGCGTGCCGCCAGGCAGCATCGAGAAGCGGCACCGGCACCCGCACGGACTGAGCGTCTATTTCACGGACTGGACCGTCAAGGTGACCATCGACGGCCGCGCGCCTGAAGTGCACGAGCGCAAGTCCGGCATGTTCGCCTGGAACGAGGCCGTCACCCACACCGTCGAGAACGTCAGCAAGACGGAAGGGCACGTGCTCAGGATCGAGCTCAAGCACTGATACTGCTTCGCTTCGCTCCGCGGCTCGCGGGTTCGCGGGTTCGCGGGCTCGGAAGCCGGTGGTACTCAGGGGCAACAAGCGCAGATCGAGGCGGCTCGGTGCCTCTGAGTACACCGGCCGTCCGAACTCGCGAACCCGCGAGCCCGCGAACCCGCGACCAATGGAGGGACACCGTATGAAAGCCTGCACTTGGACGATTGCCTTGCTCCTCGCGTGCGCTGCTCCGGCCGCGGCGCAGCGCACGTCGGTCGGTCGCGACTTTCCCATCTACGACAACGGCGGCATGCCGGATCTCACGATCGACCCGCAGCGGTTCACCGCCCAGATGGAAATCGTCGATCGACTCTTCGATCCGGTCGCCGATGAGTGCGCCTTCGAGGAAGGCGTCATCGGCGGCGCAGGCTATCGTCGGCTGCTGCGATTCGATACCGTGATCATCAATGCCGGCGACGGCGACCTCGTTGTCGGGGATCGATCCGATCCGAACAATCCGTACGCGGACGCCTTCGAGTTCTCCCCCTGCCACGGCCATTATCACATTCGCGGTTTCTCCGAGTATCAGCTGCTGCGCGCCGACGGAACCGTTGCTGCCGTGGGGCACAAGCAGGGGTTCTGCATGGAGGATTCGTTCAAGTACGGCGACAACAAGAGCAAGGGGTACGACTGCGCCTTCCAGGGGATCACGAGTGGCTGGGGAGACTGGTATTACAAGCAGCTCGTCGGCCAGTGGATCGATATTACCGGCGTGCCCGCCGGAGACTACACGGTCCGGATAACCATCAATCTGGCCGGGACATTCAATGAAGGTCAGGATCGGTATCCGAACACGATCGAGGCGCAGATCCGGGTGCCGGCTCCGCGGAAGAAAGTGGCCGTCGAGGAGTGAGAACAGGGCAAGTTGGACAAAGATCCGCCCGCCTCAGACCGCCGCCACCTCCGGTTCGGCCGGCGGATTGGCGCGGCGCTCGTGGGCTGCGGATCGCATCAGCGTCGTGGCCGTGTAGAGCACGACGACGATGACGCCCCAGCGGACGACGTCGAGCGGGAGTGATTTCACGAGCCAGACGGCGATCACGACGGCGGGGATGCCGCCGAGCGTCAGACCGATTGCGGCAGGCGCGGAGTAACGGCCGGTGCTGACGAACCGCATCGCCGCCGCCATCCCGGTGAAGGCGGCGGATCCCATCATGATCGGGAACGCCGCGCGCGGCTCCATGCCGAGCAGGCTGAACAGGACCAGGCACGGGCCGTAGTTGCCGATGCCGAGCGTTCCCAAGGCCCCGAGAACGAAGTTGACCGCGAGCGCGATGAGCAGGCGCGGCGGCGTCAGGCTCAGCGCGTCGCCGCCGGCCGGAAAGAGCCGCAGCAGCCCCATCGTCATGAAGAACCCGGCGAGCAGCAGCGCCGCGGCCATGCCGAGCTGAATCGTTCGGCGCGGCAGGCGCGACACGATGCCTGCGCCGAGCCAGCCGCCGGCCGCCATCGCGATGATGAGCATGACGAGCTGACTGCTGTCCACCGACACGACGGTGATGAAGGTGAACGCCTGCACGACAACCGGCAGCGTGTGACCCGCGAGCATGGTGCCGGGAATCCGCTCGTCCGGCACGAGCTTCAAGAGCTTGTAGAGGGTCGTCGTGGTCGCGAACGAGCCGATCCCGAGAGTGTCGAAGAAGTTCGTGACGAAGCCGATTGCGGTGTGAATCGGTGCCGGCGCAGCCGCGCGCTCGTGCGCGCCTTCCGGGAGCGATCGGGATCTATAGAGGGCGACTCCCAGCCGTAGAACGAAGACGGCGGTGAACGCAGCGAGCGTGACGAAGAGCACGCGGACGATATCCACCGAAGCCTCCTCCGAGCCACGGCCAGACTTTCACTTTGACGGGGAGGTGGGATTCTCTCACGAAATGCTCAGGGTCGAGCCGTCTCATCGAATCGCAGGCGTCCGGCGGCGCAAGGCGAGGCTCGTACAGCCGCCGAGCAATCCGAACACCGCGCCGATCGACGTCGCCACGAAGATCTTGAACGGCGCGCCGGTCAGGTAGATGTAGTTGACGTAGGCTCGCAAGCTGGAGAAACCGCTCGACTCGAACCGCGCGACCAGGTTTCGCCAGTCCGGCCGCTGACTCACCACCGCGAGCGAGAGATTCACGCGAACGATCACGACGATCGTGAGGACGACGAACGTGGCCAGAGCGACCAGCGTCCCCGCTTTGATGCCATCCGTGATGCGCTCGCTACGGCGGCTGGCGAGAAAGCCGGCCACTCCCCATGCCATGAACATCGGACCATAGAACGCGGCGAGCGCCAGGAGCGTGTCGTCCTCGAGCGGCGCAATGTACGCTGAGATCACGTTCAACGCACTGAACACCGCACCCAGGGTCAGACCGACCACGAGCGCCCCGCGGGATGTCGTCAAGTTGGTCATTCTGCCCTCGATTTCCCGCTGCTATCCCCCGCCGCGCCGGCGCTGGCCGTCCGCGGCCGGCTTCCGCGGTCCGGAAAATCGTCGCGGCTCATACACTCGCTGCGCTCGATGCCGCGCCGAGTAGGGATGCGCTTCGGCGACAGATGTCAGGCGGAATTATTGCCGGTGATGACCTGAGATCTACGCGGATCACAGAGACCGGACTCGCCGCGAGGAATCGCCGCGCCGATTTTCCTGCTTCGCAGTGCGTGGCCCGCTCCAGACGGCCGCGGCCGTCCAGCCCCGGCACGGCGTGGGAGAGCAGCGCTCAGCGCGTTCCAACGAAATGGTTGAGAGAGACCGTCGGCTCCGTGGGACGGAGCCGGAGCGTAGCGAGCGGGTGGCGCGGGACGGGGCGCCCCGCCTGGCGCGCAGGCGACTCCCGTGACAAGCGTTTTGTGCCGAGCACCAGGTGGGGCTGTCCCGCGACAGGACCCGCTCGCGGAGCGGAGGCGATCAGTAGCGGCGACACACAGCAGTGTCGTCGTCCCTACCTACTTCTTTACTTCGAGCTTCAGCTCGTTCAGCCGCACCGGCTCGCTCGAGTAGTTCTCGAGCTCGATCGAGTTCTTCTTCTTGTCGAAGTTGATCTGCGTCGCGTACGCCATCCTGCCTTCGCCCTTCCCCGACTTGTCGAACTGCATCTGGAAGAGCGTGAAGGGATAGTCGGCGGTGCGCGGCTGGTTCCTCGCTTCGGCGAAACCGATGACGCGGGGCGTGATGATGACTATCCGCCGGCCGCCATCCTGACCCGGAAAACTCATCGCATACCGGATGTCGGTGCCGAGCCGGAACACACTGTTTGGATCGGGGCCCATGTAGCCCGGAAAGTTGAAGCGGCCCATCTCGGGCTGCTTCTCCAGTTCACGCAGCAGGCCGTCCTGTTTCTTCTCCAGGAACGTCTGGATCAAATGCGCCCGCTGCTTCGGGTTCGACCACTTGTCGATGTTGATCCGGATGCTCTGGTTCTTGCCGGTCGCGACGGTGCCCATGCTGAGCGCCCAGCCGTTGATCACTACCTTGTCAGTCGCGCTCGGCGCCGACGATGGCTCACCCTGGGGCATCGCCATCAGCGTCGCGGTCAGCGTAAGCGCCAGGATGCAGGCCGACACAGTCGTCTTCATTTGGTACTCCTTTTCAATCCTTCTTGGCCGGCCGTCCGACCTTGACGAGCAACGATTCGAAGTACGTCAGGTCGACCGTGTCTCCTGCCTTGAGATTCTGCAGCTGTTTGGGGTCAGCCACCGTCATCGTGACGACCCGGCCCTGGGGTCCTTTCACACGCACCGACGGCGCATTCATGTCGACGGCTTCGACGGTGACGGTGAACGTCCGCTCCTGCCGGGTATCGGAACCCGGCGTGCGCTCCGTTCTCCTGACCGTCGTCGCCGGCTCACCCGTCGCCGCCGGGTCGCCGGGCTTCCGCGCGCGAAGCATGACCGCGGCGAAGTAGGTGGCCGTCACCTCGTCGCCCACCTTCAGGCTGTTGAAGCCTTCCAACTGATCGGGCGCCTTGAAGTCGACACTATTCCCTTTGGGGCCCTTCAACGTCACGACGCGGTTGGCCTTGTCGATGGCTTCGATCGTGGCGGTGATTGTCTCCGGTTTGGACTGGGACACGGGCTGCTGCGCGACCACTCCGGCGGTCATCAGGATGAGCCCCACCACGTACCAGCCCGCGAACGACCGTCTTGTCATGGTTGTTCTCCACCAGAGAGTCGGTAGACCGGCAGCCGCCCCACGCCTATGAGCCCTGCCTGGGGCGGCTGCGGCGCACACTCCGGACGCGGCGTCACCGAGTGAGCGTGACGACCAAATGCCAAAGCATTGCCATGGCGACGGACGGCGCTCCCGCTGTTTTGGCCCTCTTATCGAGGGTTTTCCGGAGGCAACCAGGCCGGCCGGCTCCGAAGAGCCACGGTATTTCGCGGCTCGCCCCAACCACGTGGAGTAGGGGAACTGTATCGGTGGTTTCTAGAGTGTCAAATCCCAAGCTCCAAATCCCAAGCTCCAACGCACTCCCAAGTCCCAATGGCCCAATCGCGGTGAAATGTGGAGGTTGGAGGTTGGGAGTGCGTTGGGATTTGGTGCTTGGAACTTGGGATTTGGCGCCTGCAAATGACCGGAACAGTCTTCTAGCGGACGTCCGTGACCCACACGTCGCCGTCCTTGCGCGCGAGCGTGAAGTAGATGCGCTTCCCGTCGGTATCGAACTCCGGCCGGTTCGATTCGCGCGAGGGGTCGTCGAACCGGACGATCAGCGTCGGCGTACCGCCATCGGACGGCATGGCCCAGATGCTGGATCGGCCTTGTGAATCGACTGCAAAGACGAAGATTCGGCGGCCATCGAAGGACCACCGGCCAAATCCCGGCACAAAGCCGCCAGGAAGAGTGCCGCTGATCAGCACGCGGGGACTACCGCCGTCTGCCGACACGACTTGCAACCGTCCGACGTCCCCCATCCCGCCACTGAGGAGCAGGCTGCGCCCGTCGGGCGAGAACTGTGGTGCCTTCATGGTGGGGACCACGATCGCCGGGCCGCTCCAGCCGGTGCCGGTCCGCCGGATCACCGATACGCCCTTCCGGCCCAGGTCGAGAAAGGCGATGCGAGTGCCATCCGGCGACCACGACGGGAACCACTCGTGGCCGGGATCCGACGTCAGGGGCTGCCGGCCACGTCCGTCGGCCCCGACCACGTAGAGATCGCGGTTGTCGCGCGGGAACGCGTGAAACGCGATCTGGCCGGCATCAGGGGACCAGGTCGGGGCGAATTCGTCGGCAGGGTCGGTCGTGACCTGCTCGGGCTCCCCGCCCGCCACGCGCATCCGATAGATATCCTGGTTGCCGGCCAGGTTCGAGTCGAATGCGAGCCACTGGCTGTCGCGCGACACCGTGACACTTTCGATGTTCTGGATCCCGGATGTGACCGGCACCGCCTCGCGGATGGAGATCGGCGGGCGTTCCGGCACCTCAATCGACCAGATGTTGGAAGAAAGGATCAGCGTGCCGTAGGCGACATGTCGGCCGTCGCGGGACAGCGACACGCTGTGGACGTTCAGACCCACGGTCAGCCGGCGCGGTTCTCCGGTCGGCTTTCCACCGCCTGACAGCGAGACTTCGAAAACGTCGCGCGTGCCATACGCGCTCGACACGAACAACAGCCGTCGGCTGTCGGGCGTCCAGGCCGGACTCATGGCGAGGACGTTGCCGGACGTGACCAGCTCGGCTCCAGAACCATCTGGACGCATCACGGCGATGAGCGAGGCCGCCTGGTTGCCGACCATACGTCCAGCGCCGATGAACTGCGGATTTCCTGCGACGAACGCGATCAGTCGACCATCGGGCGACCATGCCAGCGAGTGCGCCTCACGGAAACCGGCCCTGACCAGCCGTGAGGCGGATCCATCGACTGCACGCGCAAAGATGCCGTCGAACGTCGAGTAGACGATCTCCTTGCCATCGGGCGACCAGTCGGCCGACACGACCTGCTCGGCGAGCTTGCGCGGCTGGCCGCCGAGCGCTGGAACCACGTACGCGCCGGTGGGTGAGATGAACAGCACCCGGGTACCATCGGGCGACCATCGCGGCTGGCTGCCCGTCATCGACGGCGTCAGATCGATCGTTTGCCCGCCGGCAAGCTGCCGCACGAAGACGTGGGTCGCATCGCTGGGACCGGACGCGAACGCAATCAGGTTGCCGTCGGACGACAGCGCGGGATGCAGCTCGAGCCCTTCTTCGCGCGTGATGGCAATCGTCCGCCCGAAGGACAGGGCACCGTCGGGCGCAGGCCGGGACAGCACGACGAGGTACGCACCGACACCCACCGCGCCGGCGAGAAGCAGTACGGCAGCTGCTCCGATGATCGCCCGCCTGCGAGATTTCACCTGGACGGGCAGTTGCGGGGACGCAATCGGCGCAGGCGTACCCGTACCCATCGCATTCTCGATCGCAAATGCGAGGTCTTCGGCGGACTGGAAGCGCTGCGGCGGCGCCTTCTCGAGACAGCGGGCGGCAATGCGCAGCAGCGCCGGCGGGATGGCAATAGCCCCCGGGTCGAGATCGGCTGGTTCGCTCGTGAGAATCGCGCTCATCGTGTCGGCTGGCGTGCCACCGCTGAACGCCCGCCGGCCGCTGAGCATCTCGTAGAGCACGCACCCGAATGCAAAGATGTCCGCACGGTGATCCACGGCCTGCCCGCGCACCTGTTCGGGAGCCATGTATCCCGCCGTGCCGAGCACGGTACCAATCTCGGTGGGATGTGAGTCCGCGATCGTGGCCGCCTCCGCCGTCGCACCGCCGACGGCTTTCGCCAGCCCGAAGTCCAGGATTTTGACGCGGCCGTCCGTCGTCAGAAAGACGTTCTCGGGCTTGAGGTCGCGGTGCACGATCTCCTTGTCGTGGGCGGCGGCGAGGCCGCGCGCGATCTGCAGGGCATGCTCCGTGGCCCTTCGAAACGGAATCGGGCCCGAGCCAAGCCGGGCCCGAAGCGTCTCGCCCTGAAGCAGCTCGGACACGAGGTAAGGGACGCCGCTGTGGCTGCCGACGTCGTGAACCGCGAGGATATTCGGGTGGTTCAGGGTTGCGGCGGCGCGGGCCTCGTGCTCGAACCGGCGCAGCCGATCGGGATCCGATGAGAGCGACACGGGAAGGACCTTGATCGCGACGTAGCGGCCGAGGCGCGGATCGCGAGCTCGATAAACCTCGCCCATTCCGCCCGAGCCAATGAGGGCCACGATCTCGTAAGGGCCAACGCGGGCGCCCGCCTGAAGGCTCATGTGCGGAGGATTATAGAATCGCCGGATTCGAGGAGCACACCGACGATGCTGGCTGATCTCATTCGCGATGTGACCACCATCGACGACGTCGTCGCGACGATGCGGGCCATCGACGCCCGGCTGCCGGACGATGACGGCGTGAAGTGGTTCAACGTCCTCTATCTCGAGGTCACGAAGGAGGTGCAGGCCGATCGGGCCGCATGGAAGGACTGGCCGTTCCTCCAGCGGTTCGACGTCGTCTTCGCGCGGCTCTACTTCGACGCGGTGGTGAGCTGGGAGCGCGAGCCGGGCGAGACCGCTCGCGCCTGGCGACCGTTGTTGCGAACGCGCCACGATCGCAAGCTGGCCAGGATCCAGTTCGCGCTCGCCGGCATGAACGCGCACATCAACCACGACCTGCCGATCGCGCTCAGGCGCCTTGCCGAACCGGATGGCCGGTTCCCGTCGCGGGACGGAGCACGCTACGCCGATTTCGAACACGTCAACGACATTCTCGAGCGGGTCGAGGGAACGGTGACGACCGTGCTGGCCACCGGCCTGCTGGGCGAGATCGAACAGGCGCTCGGCGATCTGGACAGCGTCCTCGCGATGTGGAAGGTCCGCAGCGCCAGGGAGGCGGCCTGGACGAACGGCGAGGTCCTCTGGCACCTGCGCGACACACCGCTCCTCGCGCGGGAGTTCCTGGCCCGGCTCGATTCGCTGACCGGGTTCGCCAGCCGCGGACTCCTGCTGCCGGCGCTCGGTATCGTCGCCTGAACGGATAACAGGTCCGTCGCTTCACCGACAGATACGTGCATAGACTCCGGGGGCCGGGATCCGGGATCCGGGATCCGCGGCTCTCGGGCACATCGACAATTCACTGCTGGACAACGCCCGGATCTCGACCGAGCGGATCCCGGACCCCGGACCCCGGATCCCGGACCTACCGGCACGCCGGTTGCTCCAACCGCGAGAGCACCCTGCATCCTCCTCTCACCCGGAGCACCGATGGAATTCCTTGCAAAGCTCGCTGGCAAGCGCGACGTCGCGCCCGATCCCATGCCCCCACAGGTGACGCGGTTCGAGGAATTCCTCGCCAAGGTCCGGGGCGAACGTGAACGCCTCGAGAGCCTGGTCGCCATCATCAAGGGAGAGGGTCCTGACGGCGTTCCGCAGGTGATGGCTAGGCTGGAGGAGCGGGCCAGCGCCCTCACGCAGCTGATGGACGACATGGGCCGGCGCGCCGAACAGGTGCAAGAATCAACGGCCGGTGTCGGCGCGCTCGAAACGCGGATCGCGGAGCTCGAGGGCATGGTCCTGCGAGCCGAGGCCCGGGCCAACGAAGATGCCCAGCGCTCGGAGGAAATGGGACGCCGGTCCGAGGCGCTCCAGGCACTCGTGGCGTTCGCGCAGAACACCGTGGAGCGACTCGACGGCAAGCTCGAAGACCTCTCGCAGTGCCAGGTGCTCTCGTTCGACGCGAGCGCCGACCTCCAGAACCTGAACACGCTGGCCGAGCGCGTCAACGGCAAGCTGAAGGCGCTCGAGAATCAGCAGCAGACGATCGACCGGGCACTGCTCGATTCGCGCCGCGTGAGCGAGATGGTCTGGGAGATGGATGCCCAGATCGCCAGGCTTCGCGAGGGAACGACCATCGCCGCAAACGTGGAGGAGACACTGACGCGGCTCGACCGGCTCCAGCAGACGGTGGCCGACAAGCTCGATGCCGCCACGCGCGACGGCGCCCGCTTCGGGGAGACCGTAGAGGATCAGCAGCGGAAATCGGCGGAACTGCTGCACGCCGTCCAGAACCAGCTGGATCGGCTGGCCGTGAGCCGCAGCGAAATCGACACCATCGACCGGCGGCTGGCGGCGGCGGAGTCTGGCCTCGCGAACACCGATCGTCAGCTGGCGGCGCTCGCGGCGAGCGAGCGCGCGCTGTCGACGCTGCAGGAGCGGATGGACGGCTTTGGCACGCGGACCGACGCGCTGGCGTCGGAGATCCTCAGGATCGAACAGAAGCAGCCGCTCCTCGATGCGCTCGACGCGCGCCTGGGTGAAGTGGACGCCGAGCTCAGGAAGAGCACGGTCCGGCTCGAAGGGTTGATCCGCCGCCGCCAGGAGCTCGACGCGATCAAGGCGGAGTTCGACGCCTGCGAAGCGACGTATGCGCAGGTGCGGGCCCGTGCGGACGAACTGCGCGATCAGAAGCACCAGTTCAGCGCGTTCGCCGACCAGGCCCGGATCTTCATGCGCGAGACGCCGGAGCTCGACGCCAGAATCCGGCAGCTGCAGGAACGCGTCGGCGAAACTGAAGATCTCGCGGAGAAGGCGATCGCCATGCGGCCGCAGATCGAAGAGCTCGGCGGACGCCTGGAGCTGCTGACACCCCGTCTGCCGCTCATGGAGGAACTGCAGGCCCGACTGAGCGCGCTCAGCGACCTGAGCGGCGACATCGACCACCGCCTGGCCGCACAAGTCGATCGGCAGGCCGACCTCGAACAGGCGCGCGTCGTCTGCGACGGTCTCACGACGCAGATCACCGATGCGCAGCAGAAACTCGCCAGCCTCGAGGGCGCGCAGGCGAGGCTGGCATCAGTTCCGGGGCACGTGGCCGACATCGAAGCACGGCTCATCGATGCGCGGGACAGCGTAGCCACGATCCAGCACGAGCACGAGACCGTATCCGAACACCGGCGGCGGCTCGGCGAGCTGCACGAGTCGTCAGCCGCGCTGTTTGCGGACATCACCGGGCGCCTCGACTCGCTCCAGTCCGTCCAGGGACAGCTCGAACGCGCCGAAGCCCTGAAGAACGACCTGTATCAGCACCTGACCCAGATCCAGCACATCGAGCGGGAAGCGTTCGAGCGTCACCAGGAGGCGGAGCTGCTGCTCGAGCAGTGCAGTACTCGCTGGAAGCATGTCGATGAGCGGCGTGCCGATCTCGCCGTCGTCGAACAATCAATTGCCGGCGTGGATGCGCGAATCCGCAAGCTGGAGCGGCTGACCGAGGCGCTCGACTCGAAGATCTCCACGATTGCCGATCGCGATCGGGTCGTGGACGCGGTCAAGCAGGAGATCGACTCGGTCCACGAGATTGCCCGCCGCTGCCACGACGATCTCGGCGCGATCGCCGATCAGCGCGCCGCGATCAGCCAGACGCGGGACGACGTCGATCGGCTCGCGGGTGCGCTGGCGGTGGCCGACGAAAAGCTGGTGGAAGTGGAGCGCCGCAGCACCGCCGTCGAGGACGTGCGCCGCAAGGCCGAGGCGGTGGTGCAGATGCTGGACGACGTGCGGGTGACGCTCGATACGGTCGGCGAACAGAAGGCCATGGTCGATCACGTGACCGAGATGCTGGCGCAGTTCGAGGACGCGATGACCGAGGCCCGCGGCACGACCCGCGCGCTCCAGGCCGAACGCAAGCTGGCGCAACGCATCGTCGAGAACGTGCGTCACATCCACGCGCGGGCGGGAGTGGAGGTTCCTTCCGCCTGAAGATCCGCCTTCGCGCTTCGCGCTACGGCGAGGCAGGCTGTGATTCTGTGGGACTACACCTTCCGCCTGAAGGCGGAAGCCACGAGGGCTGGGGGGCGCGTCGCCGGAAGCCACGGGTATGAGATGGGTCGCTTCCGAACTAGGGGATGAAATACGCGGCTTCCGCAGCTGTATGAATGAATCTCGTGGCTTCCGCCTTCAGGCGGAAGGCCTCTGACCCACGCCGGGGGCGCCGGAGTCCCTGCCCGGCCCCGGCGCCCCCTCTCCGACCGGATTCCCTGACTTACTTCTTCGCTGACGACTTGGTCTTCGCCTGCTCCACGCTCACGGCCGTGGCCACGTGAGTCGTGCCGCTTTCCTGGTAACGAACCGAGACCGGCGAACCGACCGCCACCGCACCTTCCTTGTGCGTGTTCGCGTTCATCGTGAAGGTCATGTCCTCGGGCTTCTTCCCGTGGCGCGTGATGACCAGCGACGAGTCGTCCACCGACTTCACGACACCCTTGGTCGCGTGGGTGGGCGCCGCCTTGGCGGCGTTGCTGGTCGCTTCCTTCTTCGCCGCGGCCGGTGCCGCCTGTCGCGTGGCCGCGAGACCGGCGATCGGCATCGCGATGACTGCGGCCGCCAGAGCTGCGGCTGCGATGTATGTGCGCATGACGTGTCTCCTTGTTTTCCTCTTCGTGTCCGAGGCGGTTCGCCGCCTGTCTTCACTGCTATTCGACGCGACGCAGATGAGCGGGTGATGAAGCGGGGGTTAACTTTCGTTAATCAGATCAAGGGACAAGGGACAAGGGAGAAGGGAGAAGGCACAAGGGAGAACTCAGCGTGCGAGCGGCAGGAAGACGGTGAAGGTCGAACCCTTGCCCGGATGGCTGTCGACGGCGATACGACCGTGGTGCCGGTCGACGATCCATTGGGCCAGGCTGAGGCCGAGTCCGACGCCCTCGACCCCCGACGAGCGGGCCGGATCCGCGCGGAAGAAGCGTTCGAAGATGTGCGGCCTCAGCTCGGGCGTGATGCCGATGCCGGTGTCGTGCACCGCAAGCTGCGCGCTCTCCCCGTCGGGAGACACCCGGACCGTGATGATCCCGGCGGTCGGTGTGAACTTGATCGCGTTGTCGACGAGGTTCAGGATCAGGCGCTCCAGCCAGCTCGGATCTCCGTCCACGACGACGGGGACGCCGGCAGGCTCGAACCGCAGCGCGACGCCTTTTTCCTGCGCCACGGGCTCGAGCGAATCGACGAGCGCGGCGGTGAGATCGCCGAGGTCGATCGCCTCGTGCGTCAGACGGATCTCCCCGGCCTCCGCCCGCGCGAGCGTCAGCACCTGATCGATCAACCGTTTCAGCTTGTCGATCTCTTCGAGCTGGCTGGCGAAACGGCGATGGATGTCCTCCGCGCTCCCGGGATGCCGCATCGCCATCTCGGCGTCGCCGCGAATCGCGGCCAGCGGCGTGCGAAGCTCGTGAGCCAGGGCGGTGCTGAACTGCCGCATTTCGCCGACCGCGTGCTCGAGGCGGGCCAGCGTGCCGTTGAACGCTGTTGCCACGACATCCAGCTCGTCGCGCGCACCCCGGTTCGGCAGGCGCCGGCGGAGATCGCCGATGTCGATCGTCCGGGCCACATCTGCGAGATCGATCAACGGTCGCAACGCGACGCCGGCCAGCCATCGTCCGATCAGGAACGTCACGACCAGTCCAGCGGGCACGCTCAACACGAGCAGGATCAGAAACCGTTTGAGCACCGAGTCCATGGGCGCCAGCGAAGCGCCAACCTGCAGCAGATAGGCGCGGCTCGCCGCCGGGGTCAGCACGCTGTTGGACAGGCGGATCCGGCCGTAGTCGGTATTGAGGTCGAGCGTGCTCGGACGTTCGCGGAACTGGCGGACCTCGTCCGGCGTGAACTCGAGGCCCAGCGGCCGGAGCGCGTCGGACTGCACGACGAGCTCGCCGGTGCGGGCGTCGAAGATCTGGTAGTAGCGCGTCGCCTCTTCGACGAATGCCGCCTGGGCGGCGTCCGTCTGATCGAAGACGACGATCGGGAGGTCGTTCGGGAAGCGGAGGTAACCGTGAAGGCCCGTGGTCAGCTCCGTCAAGCTGGCTGAGACGTCGGCGTCGAGCTGATACGCGAGCACCCGGTAGGAAACCGCGGCGATGACCGCCAGCAGCACCACGAAGAGCCCGGTGTAGAGCAGGGTCAGCCGCGAACGGAGCGTGAAGGTCACGGCGGGGCGTCCGCCAGCATGTAGCCCACACCGCGGACGGTGTGAATGAGCGGGGACGGGAACTCTCGATCGATCTTGTTCCGCAGCGAGTTGATGTGCACCTCGACGACGTTGCTGATGCTGTCGAAGTGGATGTCCCACACGTGCTCGACGATCAGCGCCCTGGTCAGCGGACGGCCGCTGTTGCGCATCAGGTATTCGAGCAACGCATATTCCTTGGGCTTGAGATCGATCTTGCGTCCGCCGCGGCGGACGGTGCGGGCCAGCGTGTCCACCTCGAGGTCGGCCACACGGAGCACGTTCTCGCGCGGCGCGCCCCGGCGCAGCACCGCGCGCAGCCGCGCCGAGAGCTCGGCGAGCGCGAACGGCTTGACCATGTAATCGTCCGCCCCGCTGTCCAGCCCGGCGATGCGATCGTCGAGCGCATCCTTCGCGGTCAGGATGACGACGGGGAGCGAGGCCTTCCGCGCCCGGATGTCGCGCAACACCTCGAACCCGGAGCGGCCCGGCAGCATCAGATCGAGGATGACGGCATCGTAATCGACCGCGCGCGCCTGCTCGCCGGCCATCACGCCGTCGCGCAGCACGTCGACGGCGTAGCCCTCCTGGGTCAGGCCGCTCTGGATGAAGTTGGCGACCTTCTGATCATCTTCGACGACGAGGATACGCACACACTCACTTTAGATCGGGGTCCGGGATCCGGGGTCCGGGTTCCCCGCCTCCGCCCTTCGGGCTTCGGCGAGGCAGGCTCCTCGGGGGCAGGGAACGGGCTCGAACTCACAGCCGGCCGCGCAACGGAAAGCGTTGCGCAACAGATGTTGTTGCGTTATCGTTGAGACCATGCCTGTGGCCGTGGCGCAGAAGGTCAAGATGCTGCGGGTCGACTTCCGCTCGGCGGCGCAGCTCGCGGATCTGCTCGGCGTGAGCCGCTCGCAGGTGACGCGCTGGCTGCGCGGCGCCGGCATCGACCCGCTCAATGCCGAGAAAGTGGACCTCCTCGAGCTGGTCTGGTCCAACGTGCTCCGGATCTACGACCGCGACGCCGCGCTGGCCTGGCTGTTCGGCGTGAACCCGCTGCTCGGGGATCGGCGTCCCGTCGATCTGATCCGCCTGGGGCGGACCGAGGAGCTGATGCGCGCGATTCGAGCCGAGCGGTCCGACACGTTCGCGTAGCACCGCCCGCGAGTGATCCTCCACCGCTGTTTCGCCTGGGACGAGCGCGCCGCTCCGACCGGACCCGACGGCCCGCTCTGGTTTCCCCGCATCTACCAGGGCGAGGGGCGCCACGACAATCCCGATCGCTACGGCTGCCTGTATCTCTCCGCCTCCCCGCTCTCCACCATCGTCGAACAGCTCGCCCGGTTCCGCGGCCAGCGGCTCCTGCCGTCGCTGCTGCGCCGCCGCGGTCTGCCGCTGGCGCTCGCCGATCTCGAGCTCGCGGACGACGCCGAGCTGGTCGATCTCGACGATCCCGTGGTGCTCCGGCGCGAGAAGCTGCGACCGTCACGCGTCGCCACACGCGATCGCCGCGTCACCCAGGTACAGGCCACACGGCTTCACGATCGGCACTCGCGGGCGGCGGGGCTGCGCTGGTGGTCGACCTATGAAGCCAGCTGGATCAACGTGACACTCTTCGACCGTGCAGCCTCACAGCTCCGGATGCGGTCCGTGCGAGCGCTGACCCTCGAGGATCCGGCCGTCGTCGAAGCCGCAGACTTCTTCGGATTGCGCACGGTGGGGTGAAGACTGTTCGCGGGTTCGCGGGTTCCCGCCTTCGCGCTTCGCGCTTCGGCGAGGCAGGCTCTGCGGGGCTCGAGCTCGGAGGCTTGCTACAATACGGCCCATGATCCGCGGTCCTGCGTGATGCCGTTCCCGGGGTCCTCCCTGTGTCAGTTGCCTGTTCGTCTCCTGATTGCGATGAACCAACGACTTGGCACCGGAGGATCCTGTGAAGATTTACAACGAGCTCGCCGACTGGTTTCACCTGCTCACTCACCCGCGTGACTACGCGGGCGAGGCCGCCGATTACGTGCGCCTGATTCAAGGCGTGTGTCCGACTGCGCGTACGCTGCTCGAGCTCGGCGCCGGCGGCGGCAACAACGCATCTCACATGAAGCGGCATTTCGCCTGCACGCTGACCGACCTGTCACCGCGCATGCTGGAGGTGTCGCGCTCCATCAACCCCGACTGCGAACACATCCAGGGCGACATGCGCGAGCTGCGGCTGGAGCGGCTGTTCGACGCGGTGTTCGTGCACGACGCCGTGGAGTACATGACGACGCTCGAGGATCTCACCCGCGCGGTGCAAACCGCTTTCGTGCACACGCGCCCGGGCGGCGTCGCGCTGTTCGTGCCCGACGGCACCCGGGAGTCGTTTGCGCCCTCTACTGACCACGGCGGGCACGACGGTCCCGATGGCCGCGCGATGCGGTACCTGGAATGGACGATCGATCCGGATCCAGGCGATACCTTCTACGACGTGCACTTCGCGTGCCTGCTCAAGGAGGGTGACACGGTGCGCGTGGTGCACGATCACCATCGACACGCGCTGTTCACTCGGCAGCAGTGGCTCGACGTGCTGGAGTCCACCGGGTTCGAGCTGACGACACCGCCCCTCGATACGGTGATACACGAAACCCAGGTCGCGTTTCTCGGAAAGAAACAATCGCTAATCGCTAGTCCATAGTCCAGAGTCCCGAGTCCTGCGTCCCGAATCGTGCGTCCCGAGTCCGCCGGGCGACAGCCCGCGACTCGGGACTGACTCGGAACTCAGGACAAAGGATTCAGGACTCGGGATTCAGGACTATCGATTAGCGATTAGCGATTCTCATCGTGTTCACGGTAATGCTTCGACGATAAAGGACAGGATGAAGGGGTTCGTCGTCCCCTCCTGGGCAACGCCTACCCTCAGGTGCACATTGACTGACGCACCGTTGGCCAGGGAGCCGCCCGGAAGGACGCTCACGTCGAGCGTCAGGGTGCTGTTGATCCCGCCGCCGTTGAACTGCAGCTGGGGAAGTTCCAGCAGCATCGGTCGCAACCCGGACACGACGACCGTCCCGGAGCTGTCGGTGACGGTTCCCGTCGCGTCGATCGGTCGCAGGTCCCAATCTGTCGAGTGTTCCGGGAACGTGGTCATGCTCACGATTCGCACGCGCAGCCGCGTGACGGCCTGCCCGGTGTTGTTCGTGAATCGCCTTGGAAACGACAGCACGCCGGAGGGCCAGTTCACACTCCCGCCGCCGGGAACGTTCCAGTCGGTGCTTCGGTTGTCGCGCACCGACGATGGAGTGGCCGGAATGTCGCTCACCAGGATCTGAGCCCGGCGAATCGGACTGGTGGTGCCCCGTGGGCCGGGCATGCCAACCCTCTGGCCGTTTCCGGTGAGCGTGCCGTTCGTGTCGACCGTCGTGAAGTCCGCCGTGTTGTCGTCCGTGTCCTTGGGCAGGCCGGTGGCGAGATTGCGAATGTACGCCTGCTGGAGATTGACCACCTGTTCGGCTCCGCCGGTGATCATCCCGGTCCCCTCCCGGTAGAGGGAACCCGCAGTCGTGTAGCCCACCGCATCCAGCCGGGTCGTGAGGTCGAACGTTGTGGTCGATCGGAACAATGCGATGCCGGCGCTGGCGCCGCTGCTGGGGATATCCAGCGTGTACTGGGCGTCGCCTGAACCCACCGTGCCTGCCCCGGCCGGGTACGCGGTGAGGCTGAAGCCGCTCGCGCCGTTGTTCGTGATCAGGTACGAGCCGCGCGCGGGCAGCACCGTGCCGTTGGGAATCGTCACGCGTATGACGCCGTCGGCCGCCACAAGGGCCCAACCGGCCGATCCGTCGGTCGTGGACACGGTGATGGGCAGATCGGTGTTGTTGTAGAGATTGATGTACTCGTCATGGATGCCAGCCGGTCCCCGGAAGCGGAACTCGCTGATGAGCACGGACGAACCCGCGGTCGTGGTGATGGCGGCACTCAGGCCCGAGATCGCACCATCGCTGGCCCTGAGGGTGAAGCTCTCCGCGACACCGTTCGCGATGTTGAAGGTCGCCGCGCCCGCGGCGGTGTTCACGACGGCGTCGCCATATGTGCCGTCGCGGTTCGCATCGATCTGGACGTTGGGATTGTTCGCGGTGTCCGAAGCGTTCCGGCCGGTGATGGTCACCGCCGCGGCGCCCGACCGCGGGTTCCCGAAGGCATCCTGCGGCTGAATGGTCACCAGGCTGGCCACGCCGGCCAGGAAGGAGCCGCTCGATGGCGTCAGCAGATAGCTGGCCAGCACGCCCGGATTCACCGTGAACGACGCGCTCGTGCCCGACGTGAGCACGTTGCCGCTCGTGCGCGCGGCAGTGATGCTGACTCCCGACTCGGCTTTCGTGTAGGTGACCCCGCTGATCGTGACGCTGTTCGATCCTGCCGTGATTGTCCCGGTCAGCGTTCCGCCCAGCGTGCCGGTTCCCGTCTGACGCGACAGTGAGACGGCGGTGCTGGCGGTCACGACTGCCGGGCCGACGCTGTCCCACGCCTGGACGACGACTGCGAAGCCGACGCCGGCCGACGGGCTGACGCCGCCGTTCACCTGCGTGACGACCAGTCTCGTGGCCGGCAGGCTGACCGTCAGCGTGAAGCTCTGCGTGACCGTCGCAATGCTGTTCGTGGCACTCAACGTCAGCGGATAGCTACCGGTCGTGCCTGCCGCCGGGGGGCCGCTGAGTGTCGCGGTGCCGTTGGCGTTGTCACTGAAGCTGACGCCAGAGGGCAGCGTTCCGCTCAGGCTCAACGCTGCAGCGGGCAGGCCGGACGTCGTGACCGTGAAGGTTCCCGGGCCCGTGAAGGTCGTCGTGTTCGCGCTCGTGAACGCAGGCGGGCCGTTCACGGTCAGCGTAAAGGCCTGCGGCGCGCTCGCCCCGGCCGTGTTGGTAGCGGTGAAAGTGAGGGCGTAGGTGCGACTCGTGCCGGCTGCCGGCGTGCCGCTCAGCGTGCCGGTACCGTTGCCATTGTCGGTAAACGTCACGCCCGCTGGCGGGACCACACCGCCCATCGCCAGCGCAGGCAGCGGGAAGCCGCCGGTCGTCACCGTGAACGATCCGAGCGTGCCGACGGTGAACGTCGCCGCATTCGCGCTCGTGATGGTGGGCGGGACGCTCACCGTGAGCGTGAAGTTCTGCGTAGCGGCGGGGCCGATCCCGTTGTCAGCGGTGAATGTGACCGCATAAGTGCCGCCCGTTCCGGCTGCGGGTGTGCCACCGAGGGTCCCGGTGCCGTCGCCGTTGTCGACCCACGTGACGCCCGCGGGCAGGGTCGCGCCGGTGCGAGTGATCGCCGGATCCGGGAAGCCCGACGCGGTGACCTGGAACGTACCTGGCACGCCAGCAGCGAAACTCGCCGACGCCGCGCTCGTGATCGCCGGTGCCTGGTGCACGGTGAGCGTGAAGGTCTGGACCCCAGGCGTGCTGCTGCCGTTGTCGGCCGTGAACGTAAGGAGGTAGCTGCCGCCGGCGCCAGCGTCCGGCGTGCCCGCGAGCGTCGCGGTCCCGTCGCCGTTGTCCGTGAACGTGACGCCTGCGGGCAGCACGCCGCTCGACGCAATTGCCGGCGCCGGCAGCCCGGCCGTCGCCACCGTGAACGTGCCGGCACTGCCCACCGTGAACGTGGTCGCGCCCGGGCTGGTGAATCGCAGCGCCGGGGTGTCGCCAAGGGAACCGACGGAAACACCGCTGCCGGTCCCGTCGGCGAAGAAGCTGGCCAGCTCGCTGAGATCGACGCCGCTGAGAATCCGGACGTGCGGCCCGCCGCCCGGGCCGGCGCCGAGAATCAGATCGACGCGGCCGTCACCGTCGACATCGCCCGCCGCCACCGTGGCGCCGCCCTCGAACGCGGGGTCGTAGGCCCAGAAGCTCGCCAGCTCTCTCTGATCCTCACCGCTGAAAATCCGGATCTGCGGACCGCCGCCCGGACCAGGACCGGTCACGATGTCGGCCCGCCCGTCGCCGTCGAAGTCGCCGGCGGCGACGCTCACGCCGCCATTGAACGCCGGATCGTAGGCAAAGAAGCTCGCCAGTTCGCTCAGGTCCAGCCCGCTGAACACCCGCACATGCGGACCGCCGCCCGGGGAAGCCGCGCCCGTGACGATGTCGGCGCGGCCGTCGCCGTTGACATCACCGGCCGCAACCGTGACGCCTCCGCGGAACAGGGGGTCGTAGGCAAAGAAGCTGGCGAGCTCATTGAGATTGGCGCCACTGAACACGCGCACGTGCGGGGCACCCCCGGCGCCGGCGCCGGTGATGATGTCGGCGCGGCCGTCGCCGTCGATGTCCCCCGCCGCCACGTGCACACCGCCGGCGAAACCGGGATCGAAGGCGAAGAAGCTGGCCAGCTGGCTGAGATCCGTGCCGCTGAAGACTTTGACATGAGGACTGCCGCCGGGACCCGCGCCAACGATCACATCGACGCTGCCGTCGCCATTGACGTCGCCGAGGGTCACGCTGACCCCGCCGGGGAAGCCTGGAAAGGCGTCGACGGTGCGCGTGCCCGACGACTCGATCAACTGCACTGTCGGACTGCCCCCGGGTCCGGGTCCGATGACGACCTGCGCCGCGACCGGAACCGAGGAAGCCAGCAGCGCGGAGAGAACCACACCCGCGACGATCAGTCGCACCAGAGTCCGTTGTGACATGGTTGCTTCTGTGGATGCCCTGTGAGAAAGGTTGAGGCCGCATTATACGCAGGCCGTGAACGGGGGCGATATTCACGTCGATTGACGATGGTTTCTTCACCACAGTCAGCACGGCACATGCGAAGGCTTGCAGCCGACGGCCACGTGCCACACGATACTGGGATGTCGAACAGCCTGGAGACCCTGAGCGTCGAAACATTCCAGCCCCGGATTGGCCAGACCTTCCGGATTCGCCCGCGGGCGGACACCGACATTTCTGCGGAATTGATCGAGGCGCGCACGCTCGGCGAGGCGGGACGGGCGACCGCATCCAAACGCCGGATCCCGTTCACCCTGTCATTTCGCACGAACCTCAGCCCTGTCCTGCCCCAGCGCATCTACGAGGTCGTGCACGACGAGCTGGGATCGTACGAAATCTTCCTGGTGCCGGTGGGGCCCGACGGCACGGGGATGGTTTATGAGGCGATATTCACGTAGATCTTCGCTCGGTCTGCCACACGTCAACTCCCAACGATCCAACGATCCAACGATCCAAGGGAAACCGTTCGAACGAGCCGGGTGAAAGGCCATGGCCCTGGCAAGAACGAGCGACTTTCACCCAACACGTTCGAGCGGGTCTCCTTGGATCGTTGGATCGTTGGATCGTTGGGAGTTGTCG
>Ga0209382_10000257_pt1 | contig 86024 bp, 81 predicted proteins | sample SoiMetdeltSBSDD5_FD_187599 | JGI IMG/M metagenome (GOLD analysis project Ga0209382, IMG submission 187599) | Bulk soil microbial communities from a Populus tree surrounding site in Tennessee, USA - Soil MetaG P. deltoides SBSDD5 (SPAdes) (version 2) | ecosystem: Environmental > Terrestrial >... | reverse complement strand
TCCTGATCGGGCTACGGCGCGCCGGCGCCGACTTCGTGCTCACCTACTGGGCCGCCGAGGTCGCCACCCGGCTGCGCTGAGTGCGCACTTACCACGAGAACGTGGTAACCGTGGGGCGGGAGCGGCAGGCGGCGACTCAGTTGTCGCGCTGGCAGCCGAGCAGTCCGCAGACGACGTCGTCGAGCAGTGTGTCGAGCAGGCCGTTGAGCGTCTGGGCGGCCTGGTCGACGGTCTGACCGACCACGGCGTCGGCGCAGGTCGCGATGTCGCCCTGCGTGATGCCTTCCTCGTCGGCGAGCTGTCGCTGGCACCAGCGGGTCGCCTCGGTCAGCGTGTCGAGCACGTTGACCGTGTTCTCGACGGTGTCGTTGACGTCGTTCGGGAGCTCCTCGAGCCCGCCACCGTTGTCGGATCCGCCGTTGTCGCCCGGTCCGTCGTTGCCGGGCCCGTCGTCGCTGGGACCGTCGTCATGGGGTCCGTCGTCCGGCCCGTCGTCGCTGGGTCCGTCGTCCGGTCGGTTGTCGCTCGGCCCGTCGTTGCCGGGATCGTCGCCGCCGTTGTTCGAGTTGTTCGGCGGGCCGATGACCGCGGTGTCGTCCGGGCCGGGCGAGTCCTGCTGGGCGTCGTTGTCGATGTCGGTGAGGACCGTGGGCGAGGTCGTGCCGTTGGGAACCATCGTGTAGTTGCCCATCGCGTACTCCTCGGCGATGGACATCACGAGGTCGACGTACTCGGTCGAGTGGTTGTAGCGATAGACCGCCTCGCGCGCGCCGGCGTCGGTGCTCAGGTCGCCGTCACCGGCGCACAGGTAGACAGCGGTGGCGAGGGCGGCGTCGTCGATGTCCTGCGGATTCTTGAGACCGTCGTTGTCGCCGTCGACCGCCACGACCTGCCAAGTGGTCGGGATGAACTGCATGGGGCCGACGGCGCGGTCCCAGACGGTGTCCTGGTCGTAGACGCCGTTGTCGCTGTCGGAGATCTCGGCGGTGCCGCTGTCGCCGGTCAGCGGGATGCCGAAGATCCCGGGGCTGGAGACGCCGTCGGCGTCGACCACGTTGCCGTTGGCCCGGCCGTGGTCGGACTCCACCCGTCCGATCGCCGCGACCAGTGGCCACTCGAGCCGGCAGGCGGGGTCGGCCTGGGCGAGCACGGTCTCGGCCCGCCGATAGGCCAGCAGCGCCGCCGTGGGGATGCCCTGCTGCGACAGCGTCGAGATCGTGCCGTCCTCACCGGCGTGCGGATCGACGCCGGAGGGCAGGGAGTCGGGGAGCTGGACGCTGGCCGGCACCTCGAACGGTGCGGTGGGGACGACCGGGATGTCGGGGCTGATCGACGGCTGCGGACGATCGGACGAGTCGCCCGAGGAGTTGCCGACGGCCGAGGTGAGGGAGGCCGTGAGCAGTGCCAACGGCACGATCGCCGCTGCCTTCTGCCACCCCGGCAGCCTGGAACGGCCGCCATCGGCTCTCCCCGTTTCGAACATGAGTCGTCCTCCCGTACCGCGGATTCCTGAGGTTACGGCGATGAGACGGCGCCCGCATCCTTTCGTGACGTCGAATGCTGACGGCAGCCCATAACTGTGATGTAGGCCCCAGTCGCGAGATGTCGGCGATACCCGAAAAATACGTATCATCACGGCCGCGCCGATAGCAGCCTTCCGGAGGTGGCCGTGCCCCATCTCCTACACGCTGTAGGAGATGGGGCACAATGGCGTGGTGTCAGCGACCGAAGACGCGCCACTCAGTGCCGACCTCTATCGCCGCGCCCGGGCTGTCACGCCGGGCGGAGTCAACTCGCCGGTCCGCGCGTTCGGCGCCGTCGGCGGGACGCCCCGCTTCATGGCCGAGGGCCGCGGCCCCTACCTGGTCGATGTCGACGGCCGGGAGTACGTCGACCTGGTCGGCTCCTGGGGTCCGTTGCTGCACGGCCACGCTCATCCCGAGGTGGTCGACGCCGTCGTCTCGGCCGCCGCGCGCGGCACGTCCTTCGGCACGCCCAGCGAGCCAGAGGTCCGGCTCGCCGAGGAGATCGTGGCGCGCACCCCGGTCGACCAGGTGCGCCTGGTGTCGTCGGGCACCGAGGCGACGATGTCGGCGATCCGGCTGGCCCGAGGGGTCACCGGCCGCGAGCTGGTCGTGAAGTTCGCCGGCTGCTATCACGGCCATGTCGACGCGTTGCTGGCCGAGGCGGGGTCGGGGGTCGCGACGTTCGGCCTCCCGGGTACGCCGGGCGTTCCGGCCGGCGCCACCTTGGCGACGCTCGTCCTGCCGTACAACGACCGTGCCGCCGTCGAGGCGGCCTTCGCGAGCCATCGTGGCGCGGTCGCCTGCGTCATCACCGAGGCCGCGCCGGGCAACATGGGCGTCGTCCCGCCGGACCCCGGCTTCAACGCCTTCCTCGCCGACATCTGCGCCCGCAACGGCGCGCTGTTCGTCAGCGACGAGGTCATGACCGGCTTCCGGGTCGGCCCGGCCGGTCACTGGGGACTCGACGGCCAGCCCGAGGGCTGGCAGCCCGACCTGATGACCTTCGGCAAGGTCATGGGCGGCGGTTTTCCGGCCGCGGCGTTCGGCGGCCGGGTGGCGATCATGAGTCAGCTCGCGCCGGAGGGGCCGGTCTACCAAGCCGGCACGCTGTCCGGGAACCCGGTCGCCGCCAGCGCCGGGCTCGCCACCTTGCGGCTGGCCGACGCCGACGCGTACGCCCGGCTCGACGCCACGAGTGAGCGGCTGCGCGGCATGGTGACCGAGGCGCTGGACGCGGCCGGCGTGCCGCATGTCCTGCAGGGGGCGGGCAACCTGTTCAGCGTCTTCTTCGGCCCGACAACGCCGGTGCGCGACTTCGCGACGGCCCAAACCCAGGACCTGAGTCGCTTTCAGGATTTCTTCCACGTCATGCTTGATCACGGCGTCTACCTGCCGCCGAGTGCGTACGAGGCGTGGTTCGTCTCGACGGCCCACGACGACGTCGCACTGGACCGCATCCACGCCGCACTGCCGGCCGCCGCCAAGGCCGCGGCCGCGGCGCAGGGAGCCTGACGAGCGAGGACCACTGGCCATGAGCGATGCCGCCCGCACCGTGGTGCACCTGATCCGCCACGGCGAAGTGGCGAATCCCAGCGGTGTGCTCTACGGCCGGCTGCCCGACTTCCACCTGTCCGAGCTCGGCCGCGCGATGGCGGAGCGGCTGGCGGAGTGGTGCGACGGCCGCGACATCACCTACCTGGTGTCGTCTCCGCTGGACCGGGCCCGCGAGACGATGGCGCCGATCGCGGAGCGCGTCGGTCTCGACGTGGAGCTCGACGAGCGGGTGATCGAGGCGAGCAGCCTGTTCGAGGGCCGGGTCTTCGGCGTCGGCGACGGCGCCCTGCGGCGGCCGCAGGTGTGGTGGATGCTGCGCAATCCGCTGCGGCCCTCGTGGGGCGAGCCCTACCGGGAGATCGCCGACCGGATGTTCGCGGCGATGGCCGACGCGAGGGAGCGGGCCCGCGGCCACGAGGCGGTCGTCGTCTCCCACCAGCTTCCGGTGTGGGTCGCCCGGCTGGCCGCCGAGGGCCGGCGCCGGTTCATGCACGACCCGCGGCGGCGCCAGTGCAGCCTGGCCAGCGTCACGTCGTTCACCTACGTCGACGACGAGGTCGTCACGGTCGCCTACACCGAGCCGGCCCGCGACCTGCTGCCGGTCCGTACCTCGAAGAAGTTCGTCGCGGGGGCCTAGCGGCATGTGCTCATTCTTGCGCCGAGATTGCGCGTCTTCCTCACCCCTTCGCATCGACCGTGCACGTCTTCACAGCCGGGTGGGGAAGACGCGCAATCTCGGCGCGAAGGTTGGCGTGGCGGTCGCACTCGTCGCGATCGCGCTCGCCAGCTGTACGTCGGACCTCGCCACCAACGCCGAGAGCGGCGGCTACATCAGCGCCGACGGCTCGATCACGGTCGTCGCGCCGGACGATCGGGAGCCGGCGCCGGACTTCGCGGGCGAGACCCTCGAGGGTGAGCCGATCGCCCTGTCGGACTTCGCCGGCGACATCGTGGTCGTCAACGTCTGGGGTTCGTGGTGCGGCCCGTGTCATGCCGAGGCCGACGACCTCGCGACGGCGTCGAAGCGGCTGGCCGAGCAGGACGTCCGGTTCCTCGGCATCGCCATCCGGGATCAGACGGCCAACGCGCTGGCGTTCCAGGAGGAGTACGGCATCGACTACCCGAGCATCTTCGACCCTGACAGCAGCACCCTGCTGGAGTTGCCCGATTCGATGCTGGCGGTGTCGCCGCCGACCACGTACGTCGTCGACGCCGAAGGGCGCCTGGCCGCCCGGGTCTTCGCGGAGGTCTCCGTCGAGACGCTCGTCGACCTGGTCGACGAGGTGCGCGGCGGCGACGGGAGTGCGGCGTCCCGTGGGTGAGTGGTTCCAGGAGACAGCGTTCTCGGGCTCGTTGCTGTTGGCGGTCCCGGTGGCGGCGATCGCCGGCCTCGTGTCGTTCTTCTCGCCGTGTGTGATGCCGTTGCTGCCAGGCTACGTCTCGTACGTCTCCGGGCTGTCAGCGGTCGATCTGGAGTCGGCCCAGCGCGGTCGGCTGCTGGCCGGCACGCTGGGGTTCGTCCTCGGCTTCACGGCGGTGTTCACGTCGTACGGCGCGTTGTTCGGCGGCTTCGGTCAGGAGTTGCTGCAGTACGAGGACACCTTGACGATCGTGCTGGGCCTCGTCACGATCGTCGTCGGGCTGATCTTCATGGGGCTGGTGCCGTTCGGTCAGCGCGATCTTCGCGTCCACACGGTGCCGAAGGTGGGGGTTGCCGCCGCGCCGTTGCTGGGCGTGCTGTTCGGGCTCGGCTGGACGCCGTGCATCGGACCGACGCTGGCGGCGGTGCTGAGCCTGTCGGCCAACGAGGCGAGCGCCGAGCGGGGGGCGTTCCTGACCGTCGTCTACTGCCTCGGTCTCGGGCTGCCGTTCATCGTGGCGGCCCTGGCCTACCGGCACATGCTCGGCGCGATCGCCTGGGTCCGCCAGCACCAGGTCGCGGTGTCCCGGATCGGCGGCGGGATGATCGTCCTGGTCGGTGTGCTGCTCGTGACCGGCTGGTGGGACGGCCTGATCGGCGACCTGCGGCAGTGGGCGGCCGGGACCGAGGTGGTCGTGTGAATGGGGTGGGCGGATGACCCAGGTGTCCGACCAGCAGGCGCGCACCCGCGATTTCGCGCGGACCGCGCCGCCGCTGCCGCCGCGGCAGTTCGCCCGCTGGTTCTGGCGGCAGCTGACCTCGATGCGAACGGCCCTGCTGCTGTTGCTGCTCCTGGCGCTCGGCGCGATCCCCGGGTCGTTCATCCCGCAGACCAAGGTCGATCCGGCGGCGGTGATCCGGTTCGAGCGCGAACACGAGACTCTGACGCCGATCTTCGACCGGCTCGGACTGTTCTCGGTCTACACGTCGCCCTGGTTCAGCGCCATCTACCTGCTGTTGATGGTGTCGCTAGTCGGCTGCATCGTGCCGCGGACGTTCGTCTACCTGCGGGCGCTTCGGGCCCGGCCACCGAAGGCGCCGGCGCGATTCGACCGGCTGCCGGCGTCGGCGTCGTACGAGACCGACGAGAGCCCGGACGAGGTGCTGGCCCGGGCGCAGTCCGTACTCCGTCGCCGGCGCTGGCGGGTCGACGTCGACGACGGGTCCGACGGCGTCGGCGTGGTCCGGGCCGAGAAGGGCTTCCTCCGCGAGGCGGGCAATCTGACGTTCCACATCGCGGCCGTCGTCGTGCTCGTCGCGGTCGCGATGGGGTCGCTGTGGGGCTACAAGGGCAGCGTGATCGTCGTCGAGGGCGAGGGCTTCTCGAACACGCTGACCCAGTACGACGACTTCTCCGCCGGCGGGTGGTTCGACGCCGGCGACCTGACGCCGTTCTCGTTGCAGCTCGACCGGTTCGACGCCCGGTTCGTGATCGACGGGCCGCAGCAGGGGCAGCCCCGCGAGTTCGAGGCACAGGGCAGCTACGTCGCCGAGCCGGGCGCCGATCCGGTGCCGTACGACATCGAGGTCAACCATCCGCTCGACGTCGGCAGCAGCTCGGTCTACCTCGTCGGCCAGGGCTACGCACCGGTCGTCACGGTCCGCGACGGCGAGGGCGATGTGGTGTTCTCCGGGCCGGTGCCGTTCTTGCCGGAGGACGCGTCGTACACCTCCAGCGGCGTCGTCAAGGTGCCCGAGGCGGCGCCGGAGGAGCTGGGCTTCGAGGGCTTCTTCCTGCCCACAGCCGTGATGGACGGCGAGATCCCGCGCTCGGCGCATCCGGCGGCGGCCAACCCGGCGATCGCGCTGTTCGTCTACGCCGGCGACCTGGGCCTCGGGGACGGACTGCCGCAGTCGGTGTTCGCGCTCGAGAAGGACGGTCTCACGCAGCTGAGCGGCGAGGACGGCAAACCCGTGCGGTTGCTGCTGCAGCCGGGTCAGACGGCCCGGATCCCCGGCGGTCTCGGGACGATCTCCTTCGACGAGGTACGGCAGTTCGCCCGGTTCCAGATCGGTCACTCGCCGGGCTCGTCGCTGGCGCTCGGCGCCGCCGTACTCGGCATCGCCGGCCTGCTGGCGTCGCTGTTCATCCGGCCGCGGCGGGCCTGGGTACGAACCCGCCGACGCGACGGCCGTACTCTCGTGGAGGTGGCCCGCCTGGACCGCGTGTCCGGTGCCGACCTCGGCGCGGACGTTGACGAGCTCACCGAGGAGCTTCGCCGGCAAAGCTCCCGACCCCCTACGACAGCACCAGAGTCAGGAAAGGGCTGAGCATGGACACCGAGCAGTGGGCGACGCTGTCGAACAACCTGGTGGCGGCCGCGACCGTGATCTTCGGGCTCGCGTGCATCGCTCATCTCATCGAGTGGTCGAGCAGCCGCATTTCGGCCCCTGACGCCGAGACTGCGCGTCTTCCCCGCCAGTTGGTTTCGGCCGTGCAGGTGGGCGCTGCGGCGGGCGGGGAAGACGCGCAATCTCGGCGCGAAGGTGGGGAACGGGGGGAGCGGTTCGCTCGCATCGGCGTCGCGCTGACGATTCTCGCGGCGGGATGTCTGCTGGTCGGCGTCGTGTCGCGCGGGTTCGCCGCCGAGCGGGTGCCGTGGGGCAACATGTACGAGTTCGCCACGGCCGGGCTGCTCGTCGTCGTGACGATCTACCTCGGCCTGGTGCGGTTCATGCGGGCCCAGTGGCTGGGTGGCGTGATCACCGGCTTCGCCGTCTGCATGCTGGGTCTGGCGTTCCTCGCGTACGTCCCGGCCGGCCCGCTCGTGCCGGCGCTCGACTCGTACTGGCTCCTCCTCCACGTGTCGGCGGCGGCGGTCGCCGGTGGCGCCTTCACGGTGGGCGCGGGGGCGTCGATCTTCTATCTCCTCAAGGCCCGCGCCGAGCGCGAGACCCCGGAGGACCAGCGCCACGGCTACCTGTGGCGACTGCCGAGCTCGGCCGCGATCGACCAGCTCGCCTACCGGGTGCACGCCTTCGCGTTCCCGGTGTGGACCTTCGCCGCCTTGATCGCCGGCCCGATCTGGGCCGAGCACGCCTGGGGCCGCTACTGGGGTTGGGACCCGAAGGAGGTCTGGGCGTTCATCACCTGGGTGGTCTACGCCGGCTACCTGCATGCCAGGGCGACCGCAGGCTGGCGCGGCAAGGCGGCCGCGGTGATCGCGCTCGTCGGGTTCGCGACGTTCCTGTTCGACTTCATCGGCGTGAACCTGCTCGCGTCCGGCCAGCACACGTACTCAGGGCTATGAGCCGCCGTCGTCGTCGGGTTTCTGACGGCGCTTGCGGTCCAGCCGCCACAAGAAGTCGGGGTCGTCATCGGGCGCCAAGGTCCGGCGCTGTCCCGGGGCGGGGCCACGTGGCGCCTGCGGCCGGCCGAGCGTGACCCAGAACGCCGGCCCGAGCAGCGGCACCAGCGCCAGGACGGCCCATAGCGGCTTCGGCAAGCCGCGCACCCGTCGTCGGTCGGCGGCGAGCACATCGAACAGGGTGTAAACGGACAACACCACGACGATGACGACGATGATGACCTTGCCCACGCCTCCCAGGGTAAGTCGCCCGTGCAACCGGTGTCCCGCCCGGGCCATCCGCCGCAGACTCGACCCCGACTCGGGCGGTGGCCGTGCCAGAGTGACGGCATGACCGTGAACTCGACCTTGGTGAGCCTAGCTGACATCGAGGCCGCCGCCGGCCGGATCGGTACGACCTGCGTACGCACGCCGCTGCTCGCGGCCGGGCCGGACGACGACGTACTCCGGCTTCGGGTCAAGCCGGAGTCGCTGCAGGCCACCGGCGCGTTCAAACTCCGCGGCGCCACCAACACGATCGCGCAGCTCGACGCCGCTGCCCGCCGGGCCGGCGTCGTGACGCACTCGTCGGGCAACCACGGCCAGGCCGTCGCCTACGCCGCCCGGGCCGCCGGCGTCGCCTGCACGGTGGTGATCCCGGACAACGCGGCGCCGGTCAAGATCGCGGCCACGAAGCGGTGGGGAGCGCGGATCCTCACGGTCCCGGTGGCCGAGCGCGAGACGGCGGCCGAGGCCATCGCCGAGGAGACCGGAGCGACCTTGATCCCGCCGTACGACGACGCCCGGGTCATTGCCGGCCAGGGCACGGTCGGGCTCGAGATCGCCGCCGACGCCACCGACGTGGACACGGTCCTCGTGCCGGTCAGCGGCGGCGGGCTGATCTCCGGGGTCGCCACCGCCGTCAAGGCGCTGTCGCCGAACACCCGCGTCATCGGGGTCGAGCCGGAGCTCGCCGGCGACCTCGCCGAGGGGTTCGCCACCGGTCGGCACGTGGCCTGGCCGGTCGAGCTCACCGCCCGGACGATCGCCGACGGCCTCCGGATCGAGACGGTCGGCGAGCTGCCCTGGGCACACATCCAGGCCTACGTCGACGAGGTCGTCACCGTGACCGAGGCCTCGATCACCGATGCGATGCGGCTGCTCGCCCGCCGCGCTCGGCTCGTGGCCGAGCCGAGTGGTGCGGTCGCGACGGCCGGCTGGATGACGTATCCCGACCCAGGTTCGCTCGGCCGGTGCGTCGCCGTCGTGTCCGGCGGCAACGTCGATCCGGCGGCGTTCGTGGCCGCCATCGCCTGACGCTGCTGCGAGGCCGTGGTCGGTCGCTGGCACGTGTGTGACTGGTGGGACCGGTTTGGGCGGCTGGAGCACACCTCGGCCATCGAGGTCGAAGGGAAGCTGTCAGAGTAGTGCTGTGCGCAGCTTCCTCCTCTACACCGTGGCGCGGTTCGGCCTGTTCGTCGGCACCTTCGGGCTGATCTGGCTGATCGTCGGCTGGTTCCTGCCGTGGACCAGCCGCAACATCGTGTGGACCGGCGTTCTCGCGGTCCTCTTGTCGGCGGTGGCGTCGATCTACCTCCTGCGCGGTCTGCGGGACGACCTGGCGCGGTCGGCCCGCAGCCGGGCGGAGCAGGTGACGGACCGGCTGGAGCGGGCTCGGCGCAAAGAAGACGTCGACGATGTCGACTGACCGGGAGTGGGTCGACGAGGCGATTCGACGGGTCGAGGCCGACGCCAACCGCAGTGCCGACACCCATCTCCACGTCTTCCCGCTGCCCGGCCCGCCGGGGATCGCCTCTACCTCAAGGACGAGTCGGTCCACCCGACCGGATCACTGAAGCACCGCCTCGCCCGATCGCTCTTCCTATACGCGCTGTGCAACGGCTGGGTCGGTCCGACGACCACGATCATCGAGGCGTCGAGCGGCTCGACCGCCGTGAGCGAGGCGTACTTCGCGCGGCTGTTGGAGCTGCCGTTCGTCGCGGTGATGCCGTCGACCACCAGCCGGCTGGCCGCGATTTTCCATGTCTTTCAGGACATGGCGAGTCCGACGGCGACCGCGACGGCATAGACCAAGGCGGTGAGCCCTGTGTCACGGAGTACGGGGATCAGCGCCGGCCCCACGGCACCGGTGCGGACCGGGCCGTACGCCCGCAGCGCCGGCGCCACGGCGACCAGCCCGAGCAGGGTCCACGGCTCGAGGAAGGCCAGCCAGACCAGGGCGGCGAAGGCCACCGCCAGCAGGGCGAGGTAGAGCCAGCGAGTGCCCGCGTCGCCGAGCCGGACGGCCAGGGTGCGCTTGCCGCTCGCGGCGTCGGTCGGGATGTCCCGCAGGTTGTTCGCGACCAGGATCGCGCAGATCACGGCGCCGACTCCGACCGCGCCGGCGATCGACGGCCAGGTCACCTCGCCGACCTGGACGTACGTCGTACCGACGACGGCGACGACGCCGAAGAACACGAAGACGCTCACCTCGCCGAGGGCGCGGTAGCCGTAGGGCCGGTCGCCGCCGGTGTAGAACCAGGCCGCCACGATCGCGATCGCGCCGACGGCGATCAGCCACCAGCCCGACGTCGCGGCGAGGACGAGTCCCGCCACGGCGCCGACGCCGAAGCTCACGAACGCCGCGAGCTTGACCGCGCCGGGACTGGCGACCCGGGAGCCGACCAGACGCAACGGCCCGGCCCGGACGTCGTCGGTGCCCCGGATGCCGTCGGAGTAGTCGTTGGCGTAGTTGACGCCGATCTGGAGGGCCAACGCGACGACGAGGGCCAGACCGGCCCTCCACCACACCTCGCCGTCGGCGTGGATCGCGGCGCCGGTGCCGAGGACGACCGGCGCGACGGCCGCCGGGAGGGTACGAGGACGGGCTCCCTCGGCCCATTGCGCCAGCGTCGCCACGAGCGCACAGTCTGGCAGGCTAACCGGCGTGACGAGTCTGCGGCCGGTGGCCGGCGCGCCCCACGAGGTGCTGTCGCGGCTGCGGTCGTGGTGGGGCGACCCCGACGGCTCGCTGACCCTGGAGACGTCGGGCAGCACCGGCGCACCCAAGCGGGTTCGGCTCTCGCGGGCGGCCCTGGCGGCCTCGGCCACGGCGACGCAGACCCGCCTCGGCGGCCCGGGTCAGTGGCTCCTGGACCTGCCGGTCGACCGGGTCGCGGGACTGCAGGTGCTCGTGCGGTCCGTCGCGGCCGGGACGGCGCCGGTCGTCGCCAGCGACTACGGGTCGCTCGACGTCGCAGTGGCAGCGGTCGACGGCGACCGGGCGTACGCCTCCGTGGTCCCGACCCAACTGCATCGGCTGGCCGAGTCCGGCCGGCTCGCCCTGCTGCGACGGTTCGACGCCGTCCTCGTCGGCGGCGCCGCCACGGCTCCCGGGCTCCTCGAGCGCGCCGCCGACGAGGAGGTTCGTGTGGTCCGGACGTACGGCATGACCGAGACCGCCGGCGGCTGCGTCTACGACGGCCTGGCACTCGACGGCGTCGGCGTCCGGATCGACGTCGAAGGACGGGTACATCTGGCCGGGCCCGTACTGTTCGACGGCTACGAGGACGATCCGGCGGCGACCGCCGGGGCACTGGTCGACGGCTGGTTCCGTACCGACGACCTGGGCCGGCTGGACGACGACGGGCGGCTGGTCGTGCTGGGACGCGTCGACGACGTCGCGGTCAGCGGTGGCGTCAACGTCCCGCTGCCGGCGGTGACCGAGGAGCTACTCGGCGTCCCCGGCGTCGACGACGCGATCGCGGTGGGTGTGCCGGACGCCGAGTGGGGAGCCGTCGTCGTCGCCTGTGTGGTGGCCGACCCCGCGCCGGAGATCGACGCCGTACGCGACCACATCGCGGACCGACTGCCCCGGGAATGGGTACCGCGTGGCGTCGTCCGGGTCGCGTCGATCCCACGGCTGACCGGCGGCAAGGTCGATCGGCAGGCCGTGCGGCGCCTGGCGGAGCGGGAGTGGCGGTCATGATGCGGTTTCTGGCGCGCGGTCGGGACGCCGAGATCTACGACATCGGCGACGGCCGGGTGCTGCGCAAGGCGATGGACGGCCGCAGCCTCGCCTCCGAAGCTGCCGTCATGGCGCACGCGTGGCACGCCGGCGTGCCGGTGCCGCGGGTCCACGACGTGACGGACGACGGCGCGATCGTGATGGACCGGGTGGACGGCCCGACGCTGCTCGAGGACCTGCTCACCCGGCCGGACAGCGTCGACGGGGTGATGCGGACCCTCGTCGAGCTGCACGACCTGGTGCACGCCGTCCCGGCGCCCGCCGGCATGCGTCGTGGAACGCTGCCCGGTGATCGGTTGCTCCATGTCGACCTGCACGTGATCAACGTGATCCGGACCGCCGACGGGCCGGTGCTGATCGACTGGACGAACGCCAGGTCGGGGCCGCCCGAAGCCGACCTGGCGATGACGTGGATCCTCCACTCGAGCGTCCGAGCGGCCGATGCGGGCCTGGACGACGAGCAGTTCTTCTCGGGCATGCAGCGCCAGATGTCGGAGTCGCTGCTGGCGTTGGTCGACGTGGCGCCGATCGCGGCCGTGCTGCCCGAGGTCGCCGAGTGGCGGCTCGCCGATCCCAGCGTCTCGGCGGCCGAGGGTGACCGCGTCCGGACGCTCGCCGCGACGTTCCCGGCCCTTCCCGAGTGAGTTGGCAGCCGCATATTGCCCTATAGCGCAACATGGAGCTGACAACTTACGCATAGGGTCGACGGGGTGGAGTGGACGGCGTATTCGATCCGGATGCGCACGCGGTTTCGCGGCATCACGGTTCGAGAGGGCATGCTGGCACGCGGACCCGCCGGCTGGGCCGAGTGGAGCCCGTTCTGGGACTACGACGACCCCACCTGCGTGCCGTGGCTGGCGGCCGCGCGGGAGGCCGCCGAGACCGGCTGGCCGGAGCCGGTGCGGGACCGGATCCGGGTCAACTGCACCATCCCCTCCGTAGGTCCCGACGCCGTCGCCCCGATCGTGCGGCGCAGCGCCGGCTGCCGGACCGCGAAGGTCAAGGTCGCCGCGCCCGACCAGTCCCTCTCCGACGACCTCGCCCGGGTCGAAGCGGTGCGCGAGGCAGTCGGCCCGCACGGACGGATCCGGGTCGACGCCAACGGCGCCTGGACCGTCAGCAGCGCGATCCGGGCCATCGAGGCCCTGGACCGCACGGCCGGCGGCCTGGAGTACGTCGAGCAGCCGTGCGCGGCGGTCGAGGATCTCGCCGCCGTGCGCCGCCACGTCGGAGTGCCGATCGCGGCCGACGAGTCGATCCGGCTCGCGTCGGATCCCTTGCGGGTACGCGAGCTCGACGCCGCCGACCTTGTCGTGCTCAAGGTCCAGCCGCTGGGCGGCGTCGCCGCCTGCCTCCGGATCGCCGAGCAGATCGGCCTCCCGGTCGTCGTGTCGAGTGCGCTGGAGACGTCGGTCGGACTGGCGGCCGGAGTGGCCCTGGCGGCGGCGTTGCCGACCCTCCCGTACGCCTGCGGACTCGCGACCGGCGCCCTGCTGGAGGCAGATGTCGTCGCCGAGCCGCTGCGACCGGTCGGCGGCGAGTTGCCGGTGGTGCGTCCGGCGGTCGATCCGGCGGCGTTGACGGCGGTCGCGGCCGACGCGGCGGCCGCCGGTCGCTGGCGGGAGCGACTCGACCGGGTGGCGGTGCTGGCCGAGAAGTAGGGCAGGATCGATCGACGTGAACCCCTCGACCCTGGTCGCCCGGACGCTCGTCGACGAGTTGGTCCGGCACGGCGTACGCGACGCGGTGGTCGCGCCAGGGTCGCGGTCGGCCCCGCTCGCGCTGGCCCTGCGGGCGGCCGAGGCCGCCGAGCGCCTCCGGCTGCACGTTCGGGTCGACGAACGCAGTGCCGCGTTCACCGCTCTCGGTCTCGCCGCGACATCCCACCGGCCGGTGCCGGTCGTGACGACCTCCGGCACCGCCGTCGCCAACCTGCATCCGGCCGTGCTCGAGGCCGACCACGCCGGCCTTCCGCTGCTCGTCCTCTCGGCGGACCGGCCGGGGTGGCTGCGTGGGACCGGGGCCAACCAGACCACCGACCAGGTGCATCTGTTCGGGTCGGCGGTACGGCTGTTCGCCGACCTGCCACCGATGGAGGTCCCCGGCGTACGCGCGTTCGTGGCGCGGGCCGTCGCGGCGGCCACCGGAGCCCGGTCCCGGACGCCCGGGCCGGTGCAGCTCAACTGCCAGTTCGCCGAGCCGCTGTTGCCGGAGCCGGACGACGCCGGCTGGCCCGCGGGCCGACCCGACGGCGAGCCGTGGACCCAGGTCGAGCCGACGGCCCCGCCGCGGCCGATCCCGCTGCCTCCGGGCCCGCGCACGGTGGTCGTCGCGGGCGACAGCGCCGGTCCGCCCGCCCGGCTGCTCGCGGAGCGGGCCGGCTGGCCGTTGCTCGCCGAGCCGTCGTCGGGCGCCCGCACCGGCACGCATCCGATCGGCGCCTACCGGCTGCTGCTGGACCACGCCGACCTCGGCGGCCGGATCGAGCGGGTGGTGTGCTTCGGCCATCCCACGCTGTCCCGGCCGGTCAACCGGCTGCTGTCTCGGTCCGACGCGGAGCTCGTGGTGGTCGACCCGACGGGCCGGTGGAACGACCCCGGCCAGCAGGCCGCCCGCGTCGTGCCGGCCGCCATGGTCGAGTCGCCCGATGCCGGCGCCGACGACTGGCTGGCCGCCTGGCGAGAGGCCGACGGCGCGGCGTCCGACGCGATCGCCAAGGAGCTCGCGGCCGAGCCGGAACTGACGCCGTACGAGGTCGCCCGCGTCGTGTCGGAGTCGGTGCCGCCGCGAGGGCTGCTCGTCGTGGGGTCGTCACACCCGATCCGCGACCTCGATCTGATGGCGGTGGCGCATCCGGTCGGCGAGCGGCGGCGGGTCATGGCCAATCGCGGGGTGTCCGGCATCGACGGGACCGTGTCGACGGCGATCGGCGCCGCCCTCGGCCGCCGGTCGTCGCGGGCACTGGCCTACCTCGGCGACCTGACCTTCCTCCACGACGCCAACGGACTGCTGATCGGCCCCGAGGAGCCGCGTCCCGACCTGACCGTGGTGGTGGCCAACGACGACGGCGGCAGCCTCTTCGCCGTCCTCGAACCGGGCGCGGACGACCATGCCGATGCCTTCGAGCGGGTCTTCGGCACGCCGACCGGGACCGACCTGTCCGCACTGTGCGAAGCACACGGTGTGGCGTGGACGAAGGTGACCGATGCCGAGGCGCTGCGTGCGGCGTTGCGGCGTACTCCCGACGGCGTCGAGGTCGTCGAGGTCGGGCTGGATCGGGTCAACCGGCGCAATCTCGACCGACGACTGCGAACGACGGTCGGGATGGCTCTGGCGCCGGAGGGGTAGCCCGCGTACCTTCTGCACCGGTAGTAGCGCATCGCACCCCGGAGGTCGCACGATGAAGAAGCTGATCAACGACCCGGACGCGGTCGTACGGGACGCACTGGCCGGCGTCGCTCTGGCCCATCCCGAACTGCGGATCGACCGCGAGCACCGCCTCGTCATCCGAGGTGATGCACCGGTGCAGGGCAAGGTCGGCCTGGTCTCCGGCGGCGGTTCCGGGCACGAGCCGCTGCACGGCGGCTTCGTCGGACCCGGCATGCTCGACGCGGCCTGCGCGGGCGAGGTGTTCACGTCACCGGTGCCCGACCAGATGCAGGCGGCCACGACCGCGGTCGACGGTGGCGCCGGCGTCGTCCACATCGTCAAGAACTACACCGGCGACGTCATGAACTTCGAGATGGCGGCCGAGCTGGCCCAGGCCGAGACCGGCGTCCAGGTCGAGGCCGTGGTGATCGACGACGACGTCGCCGTCAAGGACAGCCTCTACACCGCCGGCCGACGCGGTGTCGGACTGACCGTGCTCGTCGAGAAGCTCGCCGGCGCCGCCGCCGAGGAACGCCGGGACCTGGCCGGTGTCGTCGACGTGATCAAGAAGGTCAACGGCCAGGGCCGGAGCATGGGCATGGCGCTCACGTCGTGCACCGTGCCGGCGGCCGGCAAGCCCACCTTCGACCTGCCCGACGATCAGATGGAGATCGGCATCGGCATCCACGGCGAGCCGGGTCGCGAACGCGTCCCCCTCGCGCCGGCCCGCGACGTCGCCCGGATGCTCGTCGAGCCGATCCTGGAGGACTACGACTTCACCGGCGGCGACGGCGTCATCGCGTTCGTCAACGGCATGGGTGCCACGCCGCTGATCGAGCTCTACCTGATGTACGCCGAGGTCGCCGCGTTGCTCGACACGGCCGGCGTCTCGATCGCCCGCTCGTTGGTCGGGCCCTACATCACCAGCCTCGACATGGCGGGCTGCTCGGTCACCTTGCTCAAGGTGGACGACGACCTGCTCGGCCTGTGGGACGCTCCCGTGTCGACCCCGGGACTGCGGTGGGGGGCATGAGAGCGAGCTTGCGAGCGATCAGCGCTAGCGAGGCGGCCTGATGAGCGAAGCCGCATTCGACGTCGAGACCGGCTCCGCGTGGCTGCAGGGGTTCGCCGACCGGGTAGCGGAGGAGAAGGAGTGGCTCACCGGGCTGGACGCCGCCATCGGCGATGCCGACCACGGGATCAACATGGATCGCGGCATGACGGCGGTCGCCGCGGACCTGCCGGAGCGGCCGGCCGACCTCGCGACGCTCTTCAAGCGCACCGGCATGAAGCTGGTCAGCTCGGTCGGCGGGGCGAGCGGTCCGCTCTACGGCACGTTCTTCCTGCGTCTGGCGACGTCGGCCGGTGACACGGCGATGCTCGACGGTCAGGGCCTGGCGGCCGCGCTCCGCGCCGGCTGCGAGGGCATCCAGGCGCGCGGCAAGGCCAAGCTCGGCGAGAAGACGATGCTCGACGCGCTGCTGCCGGCGATGGACGCGCTGGACGAGGCCCTCGGCGCCGGTCAGTCACCGGCCGAGGCGATGAAGTCGGCCGCCGAGGCGGCCCGGGCCGGACGCGAGTCGACGATTCCGATGCTCGCCACCAAGGGCCGGGCGAGTTACCTCGGCGAACGCAGCATCGGCCATCTCGACCCCGGTGCCGCGTCATCGACACTGCTGCTCGAGACACTCGCCGCCGCGCTGTCCGGCTCCGACGGATCCTGAGGCGTTCGGGTAGCCAGGGCAGCCCGATGTCTCGAGATCCGTCAGCGTCCACCGTCGGCATCGTGGTCGTGTCGCACAGCCATGCGCTCGCGGCCGCGGCCTACGACCTGGCGGCCGAGATGCTCGCCGACCAGCCGGTACGCGTGGCGCTGGCCGCCGGGCTGGACGAGACGACCTTCGGCACCGACGCCACGCGGATCAGCGCCGCGATCGAGGAGGTCGACTCCGGCGCCGGCGTGGTCGTGCTGATGGACATCGGCAGCGCCGTGCTGAGTGCCGAGCTCGCGTTGGAGCTGCTGCCCGACGAGCAGCGCGACCGCGTGAGTCTGTGCTCGGGACCGCTGGTCGAGGGGCTGCTCGCGGCGAGCGTGGCGGCCGCCGGGGGCGCGAGCCGGGCCGACGTCGTCGCCGAGGCGGTCGACGCGCTGGCGGCGAAGCGGCAGCAGGTGGGGGACGGCGAGGCGGAGGTCGCTGAGCCGTCGACGGCTGGGGCCGGGGCCGCGCCAGCAGGGGCCGCTCCTACCGGGCCGGAGGCCGTCGAGATCTTCGAGGTGACGCCGGCCCACGGGCTGCACGCCCGCCCGGCCGCCCGGCTCGTCAGCGGGCTCGCCGGGTTCGACGCCGACGTGTCACTGCGCAACCTCACGACCGCAGCCGGCCCGGCACCGGCGCGCAGCCTGACCCGGGTCGCCGCGTTGGGTGCGCTTCGCGGGCACCAGGTCGAGCTGCGTGCGGTCGGCCCCGAGGCGGGGGCGGCGGCCGCGTTCGCCCGCGATCTGGCGGCACGCAACTTCGACGACGTGGACGCCCCGCCGCTACCGCCGGCGGTGGCGACCGCTGGTCCCTTGGCGGCCTCGCCCGGTGTCGTCGTCGGCCCGGCCTGGCGGCTTGCCGATCGGCCGCCCCCAGCCGCACCGGAGTCGACCGGCGACCCGGCGGCGGATCGCGCGGCGCTGACGACGGCGATCGAGCGGGTACGCGACGAGCTGCATCGGACCCGCGACGCCGCGACCCGCTCGGCCGGCGATGCCGAGGCGGCCATCTTCGACGCCCATCTGCTCGTGCTCGACGACCTGGCGGTGTCGGCCGAGTCGGCATCGACCTGGTCCGACGCCGTCGCCGCCGCGGCCCGCGAGCTCGAGGCGGTCGACGACGACTACATGGCAGCGCGGGCCGCGGACATCCGGGCCGTCGGCGACCAAGTGCTGCGGGCCCTCGCCGGTGAGCCGATCGAGTCGATGGCCGGTGACGGCATCCTGGTCGCGGCCGATCTGACTCCGGCCCAGGCCGCCGCCCTCGACTCCGACCGGACCACCGGAGTCGTCTTGGCCCACAGCAGTCCGACCGCCCACGCGGCGATCCTGGCCCGGGCGAGAGGGATTCCGCTGGTCGTCGCGGCCGGAGCCCCCGTGCTGGACCTCCCGGCCGGCACGACCGTCGCCATGGACGGTGGCGCCGGTGACCTCGCCGTCGATCCCGACCCGGAGACCCGGCAGCGGTTCGCCGACCGCGCCGAGGCCGAGCAGGCTCGCCGCGACGAGGCCCGGGCCCGGGCGCACGAGGCTGCCACCACCCGCGACGGCACGACCGTGACGGTCGCGGCCAACGTCGCGTCGGTCGACGAGGCCGAGGCGGCCGCCGCCGCTGGCGCCGAGGCGGCCGGCCTGGTGCGTACGGAGTTTCTCTTCGTCGGCCGTACGTCGGCGCCGGACGTCGACGAGCAGGAGGCGGCGTACCTCGCGCTGGCCGACGCGATGGGCGGCCGCCGCCTCACGATCCGGACCCTCGACGTCGGCGGCGACAAGCCCCTGTCGTACGTGCCGATGCCGCCCGAGGCGAACCCGTTCCTCGGCCTCCGCGGCATCCGGCTCACCCTGGCCCGGCCCGAGCTGCTGCGCGACCAGCTCGCCGCCATCGTCCGCACGGCGCATCAGACGCCGGTGAGCGTCATGTTCCCGATGGTGACGACGCCCGACGAGGTCGCCGCCGCGCGCGGCCTGCTGACCGACGCGATCGACCGAGAGGGCAAGGGGCAGCCGTCCGGGATCGAGGTCGGGATCATGATCGAGGTGCCGGCGGCTGCGCTCACGGCAGCGACGCTGGCGCCCGACGTCGACTTCTTCAGCATCGGCACCAACGACCTCACCCAGTACGCACTCGCCGCCGAGCGCGGCAACGAAGCGGTCGCGAGCCTGGTCGACCCGATGCATCCGGCCGTGCTGCGGCTGATCGAGGCCACCTGTGCGGGCGCCGGCGAACGGGTCACCGTGGCGGTGTGCGGCGAGCTCGCGTCTGATCCGCAGGCCGTGCCGACCCTGCTGCGGCTCGGAGTCCGCGAGCTGAGTGTCGCGGCCCCGGCCGTACCCCTGACCAAGGAAGCCGTCCGGTCGACCGATCTCGGTCCGGCATGATCACGCGCCGGTCGGCGTCCGGAACGCGGTCAGCAGCCGTTCGAGGCCGAGGCCGCTGATCGCGAGGCGCTCCTTGGCGTTGTGGAGCAGGTCCGCGGTCCATCGGGTCAGGCCGCCGTCCGCGATGCTGAGGTCACCGCCATCGGGAGTGCGGGCCCGGATCTCGAAGCAGGCGTCGACGTAGTAGCCGGCGCCGTGCGTACGTTCGTCGTCGAAGCCGACCGAGACGTCCGGGTGAGCCGCCGCGAGACGGTCGACGACCCGCTCCTGCAGCGCGGTTCGGTGCCGACCCTCGGTCAGGTCGGTGACGGTCACGCGGACGTCGGCCACCTCGCAGCCGACGTCGGCGGCCCGGTCGAGGACGTCCAGGTGGACCCCGACCTGCTCGACGACGGCAGTCGTCTCGAACCGCAGCGAGCCCTCGTCGCGACCGGCCGTGCACAGGGCGAGCAGCGCGAAGTGCGCCATGGTGGCGGGGCCCTCGAACACCTGCGCCCGGGTCACGCGATGCGTGGCGCCCAGGCGGACCCGATCCCGAGCCCGCGGATCGGCCCGCAGCAACTCCCGGCGCCGAACCGCGCACTCCAAGGCGAGGACGTTGGTCGGGTCGGCGACGACCTCGGTGTTGCGGATCGTCGTCAGCACCTTGTTCTGGTCGACGGTCGCGACCGCGGAGTTGGTCCCGAGCGGACTGACCGGCGACAGGACGACTCCGGTGACGTCGTGGGCGGCCAGGCGCTGGTGGATGGTCACGTCCAGGCGAGCCAGGTCGAGCGGATCGGCGGCGCTCGGTGACACGAAGCGGTTGCTCTCGTAGCGCGCGAGCAGCTGGCTGGGTGCGACGTCGGCCGCACGTCGGCGGTAGACCTCCAGCAGCAGCGTCTGGAGGTCCGTGGGCGGCAGCCGCTTGCTGAGCGCTTCGAGAACGTCAGGTCCTCCGGCTGCCCCCAGCACGCGACCGAGCCGTCGCTCCGCGTCGGTCCGGTCGGATGCGTCCACAGGCCCATGGTGGCCATCCCGCCCGCACTGGGGGTAGCGATTTTGCGTCGGTCAGCGGCCGAGGGCGTCTCGTACGGGGACGAACTTCGCCTGGGCCTCGGCGAGCTCGGCCTCCGGGTCGGACCCGGCGACGATCCCGCAGCCGGCGAACAGCCGTACTCGCGCGCCGTTCACCTCGCCGCAGCGCAGGGCGATGCCCCACTCGCCGTCGCCGGAGGCGTCCATCCAGCCGACCGGACCGGCGTAGCGGCCTCGCGGCATGCCTTCGAGCTCGGCGATGGCCTGGACCGCGAGCCCGGTCGGTGTGCCGCCGACGGCGGCCGACGGATGCAACGCCGCCGCCAGCGCCAGCGACGACGCGGAGTCGCCGGCGTCGATGACACCGGTCACGTCGGTCGCCAGGTGCATGACGTTGGGCAGGTGGAGGACGAACGGCGTCTCCGGCACGTTCATGCTCCGGCAATGCGGTGCGAGCGCGTGGGCGACCGAGCGCACGGCGTACTCGTGCTCTTCGAGGTCCTTGCTGCTCTTGGCGAGGGCGCCGGCCTGCGCGAGGTCGTGGGTGTCGTCGCCGGTGATCTGGATCGTGCCGGCGAGCACCCGCGACGTGACCAGGCCGCGTTCGCGCCGGACGAGCATCTCAGGGGTCGCGCCGAGCAGCCCGTCGATGTGGTAGGTCCAGCACGACCGATAGGCGATCGCGAGCCGATGCAGCGGCCAGCGCACGTCGATCGGCTCGCCTGCGGTCGCGACCAGGTCGCGGGCGAGGACGACCTTCTCGAGCTCGGTGCCGCCGATCCGGCGGACCGCCTCGCGTACCTGACCTGTCCAGGCGACGCCGGACATCGCGCCGTCGTTGTACGAGAGCTCGACCGGCGGCAGCGGCGACGGCGAACGAACCACACTCGGCGTGGCGGCGAACCCTCCCACGCCCACGGTCGTGACCCACCAGATCGACTCGCCGTCGACGATCCGGTGGCCGACGACGACCTCCGGGACGATCAGGCTGGAGTCACCGGGGTCGTCGGCGAAGCCGAACGAGCCGAACGCGACCAGTCCGCTGCCGGGCAGGCCGACCTCGTCGCGGACCACGGTGCGCCCGGTGAGGTCGCGCCACCAGGCGTCGGCCTCGGTGAACCGGGACGGGCCGGACGTGTCGATCCGGGTGGCCGTGCCCCAGCCCACGATGCCCTCGGAGCGGCGTACCCACGCCATCGGATCGGTCTGGGGGAGGACGGCGAGCAGGCCGCCCGGGTCGGGAATCCGAATCGTCCGTACGACGACCGTCGGCGCGTCCGACGGGCCCGGTGCCAACTGTGTCACGTCTTCGCCGCTCCCTGCCGAATCCGCACCCCTTACTGCCGCCACCCTAGACGCGCGGCCGCCGTCCGCGCCGTGCGAGGGTATGAGGCGTGACCCGAGCCACGTTGGACAAGCGGCCGCAGGAGATGGCGGCGATGTTCGACGCCGTCGCCCGCCGCTACGACCTCACCAACGACGTGCTGTCGCTCGGTCAGGTCCGCCGCTGGCGGCGCGAGGTGCTGCGTACGGTCGCGCCGCGGCCAGGTGATCGGGTCCTCGACCTGGCGGCCGGCACCGGAACGTCCAGCGAGCCGTTCGAGGCCGCCGGAGCTCTGGTCGTGCCGTGCGACTTCTCGCTCGGCATGCTGCGCGAGGGCAAGCGGGCCCGCCCCGGGATGCGCTTCACCGCCGGTGACGCGACTCGGCTGCCGTTCGCCGACGGCACGTTCGCGGCGGTGACGATCTCGTTCGGGCTGCGCAACGTCGTCGATCCGGACGCCGCCCTGCGTGAGGTCGCCCGGGTCACCCGGTCCGGCGGCCGGCTGGTGGTGTGCGAGTTCAGCCACCCGACGTGGACCCCGTTTCGCCGGGTTTATCTGGAATACCTCATGCGGGCGCTGCCGGCCGTCGCCCGCCGGGTGTCGTCCAGCCCCGACGCCTACGTCTACCTCGCCGAGTCGATCCGGGCCTGGCCGGACCAGGCAGCACTCGCTCGGCGGATCGCCGCCGCCGGGTGGCGGGACGTCGGCTGGCGCGACCTGACCGGCGGGGTCGTGGCGCTGCATCACGGCGTCCGCGCCTGAGGGGTACGGGCGTGGGGCGGGCCGCACCCGAGAAAATGGCCCGATAGCACCGGTCCTATGGCCGAAAACCGCCAGCCGATTGTCGGCCGGATAGGTCATGCTGGATCGGTGACTACCACCGCTCGACCGCAGTCAACGACGGACTCGCCGGCGCTGCGAGTCTGGCTGCCCGGCCTGGTGGCGCTGGCCGCCATCTGGGGCTGCAGCTTCCTGTTCATCGAGGTCGGCATCCGCGAGCTGCATCCGACCTACGTCACGCTCGGCCGGGTCGTCACCGGCGCGCTGACCCTGCTGGTCATCCTGGCCATCCGGCGCGATCCGCTGCCCCGGTCGCCGCGCCTGTGGGTGCACCTGTTCCTGCTCGGTGCCGTCGGCGTCGCCCTGCCGTTCACGCTGTTCGGCTACGGCGAGCAGCGGATCCCGTCGCTGCTGGCCGGGATCTGGAACGGCACGACTCCGCTCGTGGTCTTGCCGATCGCGGTCCTGGTGTTCCGGACCGAGCGGTTCACGGTCCACCGGCTGGCCGGACTCGTCCTGGGATTCATCGGCGTGCTGGTGGTGCTCGGCGTGTGGCAGGGGGTCGGTGGCGGTGAGCTGTCCGGCCAGCTGATGTGCCTCGGCGCCGCCGCGTGCTACGGCGTGGCCATCCCGTATCAGAAGCGGTTCATCACCGACGCCAAGGAGTCCGGCCCCGCCTTGTCGGCCGGCATGCTGATCGCCGCAACGGCATGGCTGCTCGTGGCCGCCCCGATCGTCGCGGGTGCGCCGCCGGCGCCGACGGACCTGTCGCTCGAGGTCGTGGTGAGTGTGGTGGCGCTCGGCGCCCTCGGCACCGGGCTCGCGTTCGTCATCCACATGCACAACATCCGGCTGATCGGCGCGAGTCGAGCCGCCACGGTCACCTATCTCGTTCCGGTCTTCGCGGTCATCGTCGGCGTCTCCGTGCTCGGCGAGACCATCGAGTGGTACCAGCCGCTCGGCGCGTTGATCGTCCTGGCCGGCGTGGCCGTGTCGCAGGACCGCGTACGCAAGGCCGCGAAGAAGCCGGAGCAGGTGGTGGCCCCCGACTGCTCCCGGCCCTGCGACGGCCAGGTCGACGAGGCCGAAGCCGCGGCCGCGGCGCCGGCCCGGCCGTCCGGTTAGTCCGGCTCGTCGTCGATGCCGTGCTCGATCGCGTAGCGCACCAGCTCGACCCGGTTGTGCAGCAGTAGCTTGCGCAGCGTGTTCTGGACGTGGTTCTCGACCGTGCGATGGGACAGCACCAGCCGGCCCGCGATCTGACGGGCCGTCAGCCCACGGGCCACCAGTCGGAGCACCTCGGTCTCCCGGGCGGTCAGCTTCGGCGCGTCCGGCTCCGGCTCGTCGTGGAGCCGGCGGTACTCGCCGAGCAAGAGACCGGCGAGCCCGGCGCTGAAGACGGCGTCGCCCTCGGCGGTGCGACGTACGGCGTCGTCGAGGTCGTCAGCGGACGCGGACTTCACCAGGTAGCCGGAGGCGCCGTTCTTCACGGCCTCGAGGACATCGTCGTGCTCGGCGCTCGCGGACAGCACCAGCACGCGGGTGTCCGGGAGCGCCTGCAGGATCTCCTTCGTGGCATCGACGCCGGAGCCCTCCCCGAGTTGAAGGTCCATGAGCACGATGTCGGGACGGGTCGCGGTCGCGATGCGTACGGCGGCCGCCGCTTCGGCAGCGGTGGCGACGATGTCGTACCCCCGCTCGGCGAGGTCACGCTCGACCCCCTCGCGCCAGATCGGGTGGTCGTCCACGATCATCACGCGGACGCTCATCGGCGGTTCGCCTTGTCGATCGTGATCTCCCATTCGGTCCCCTCCCCGGGTGCGGTGTGGAGCTCGATCCGGCCGTCGAGGTCTCGCACCCGGCCCCTGATCGACTGCGCGACGCCGCGATGTCCGTCGCGGGCGGCGCGGTCGAGCCGATGGGGCTCGATGCCGACGCCATCGTCGCGGATCGACACGACGACTGCGTCCCCCAGGTCTTCCACGACGACCCAGGCTCGGGCGTCGGGCCCGGCGTGCTGGCGTACGTTGGCCAGCGCCTCGGCGGCCACGGCTCGCAGCTCGTTCGTCGTGTGGCTGTCGAGCGGCACGGCCTGGGCCGGGACGATCACCTCGACGGTCGTGGTCTGGAGTCCGGTCAGCGCCGAGCACAGGTCGGCCTGGCCGTCGGCGACGGCCGCCCGACGCGTGATCAGCGAGCGCAAGGCGACCTCCTGCTCACCGGCGAGCGCGCCGAGGTCGGCGGCCTCGCCACCGAGCGCGGTGCCCCGGCGCTTGACGTGGGCCAGCACCTGGAGGACGCCGTCGTGGATCGACCGGGCCAGCCGTTCGCGCTCCTCGGCGGCGGCCTGACCCGCGATCGCCTCGCGAAGCCGGGCTTGGGCCCGCCGGGTGGTCGTCGCGGCGTAGCCGACCACGAGCCCGGCGACGACGAGCAACTGGATGTTGTTGACCTCGACGGTCGTAAAGCGCAGCCGCAGGCCGAGCAGCGTCAGGCTGGTCACCCCGGCACCGATCAGGCCACCGGTGAAACCGGCCGCGACCGCCAGAGCCAGGGTCGGCCCGGCGGCCCAGACCGAGGTCAGGATCGAGGCACCGTCCTGGATCCGCTCGAGGGGGTACGCCAGGACCGTGGCCGCCATGCAGCCGAGCGTGACGGCCAGGTCGATCGCCGCGAACCGCCAGTTGCGTCCCCAGTCCCGGCTGTAGGCGACCGTGACGACCACCGTCCACGCCGCCATGGCGCCGAGAACGGCGACGGCGCCACTCAGGTGCTCGACCTCGTCGCGCCGCAGGTAGAGCGCCACCACCGCGAAGCCCCAGGTGACGATGCGGAAGACCACGAGCGCTCGCCACAGGGGCAGCACCAGATCGTCGCGGGGGTCGACGTCCGAGGTCACGGGCAGCACGCTAGCGCCGGGTCGTTCGGAACGGGAAAGAACGCGAAGCAGGACCAGCCGATCCACCACAGCGCCAGGACGACGATGGAGCCGATCGCTCCCGCGATGGCACCGCCGCCAGCCACCCAGGCGGCGACCCGCGCCATGCGGCTCGCGGTCCCGGCCCACCAGCCGGCGTGCGCCGCCGCGGCGAGCAGGATGACGGCCGGCGCCAGGTAGCCCCACTCGGCGAGCTCCCACGGCAGCGGACTGATGCGGCCGATGCCGAGCACGATGACGAGGGTCCCCAGCAGGGCGATGGCCGCGCTGGCGTCGCGGACCAGCCGGTCGACGTGGTCGGGGGTCAGCATGCGAAGACCGATTCGTACCAGACGACGATGCCGGCATGCGTCGCCGCGAGCGCTGCCGTGCCGGCGCCGAGCATCGACGCCGCGCCGCAAACGCCGGGACGGGTGGTCATCTTGGCGCGCCAGCCGGCGTGCAGGGTGACGGCGAGGATCACCACGCGTGGTCCGATGTAGACGATGGGATCGCCGTGGATGGAGTTCATCGGTGCCTCGGGGTCAGGACCGGACGTGGTGGACGCACGTCAGTCTTGGCGGCCGAGGCGGGATGCCATCCGCCCGGATGCTGGGGTGTCAGGCGGTAGTTCTACTCACCCGTGAGCTCGGGCGCGGGGCCATACCCGTTCGCATCGACCCCGAGGCGAGGCATAGACTGGCGCCGACAGCGATAGTGAAGCGATTCACAAACGCACGAGTAGCGTACGCGTACTCCTGCACGCGAGGGATGGGCATGACCGGGAACACCGGAGAGGCGCGGCAGGCCGACGTCATCGTCGTCGGCGCCGGACCGGCGGGTTCCACGACGGCCTACTACCTCGCGCAGGCGGGCGTCGATGTGTTGCTGCTCGAGAAGACCGCGTTCCCGCGGGAGAAGGTCTGCGGTGATGGGCTGACCCCACGTGCGGTGCGGCAGCTGCTGCAGATGGGCATCGACGTCGAGACGTCCGGCTGGATCAAGAACCACGGACTGCGCATCGTCGGCGGCGGGCACCAGATCGAGATGGCCTGGCCCGACCTCTCCGAGTATCCGAGCTTCGGCCTCGTCCGCACCCGGATGGACTTCGACGAGATCCTGGCCCGGCATGCCCAGAAGGCCGGCGCGCAGCTGCTCGAACGGACCGCGGTCACCGACCCCGTGCTCGACGACCGGACCGACCAGATCGTGGGAGTACGGGCCCGGCCGGTCGACGACAAGGGCCGCAAGGTCGGCGACCCGGTGACGTACACCGCTCCCGTCGTCGTCGCGGCCGACGGCAACTCCGCCCGGCTGCCACTCGCCCTCGGCATGGCCAAGCGCGACAACCGCCCGATGGGCGTCGCGGTCCGGACCTACTACGAGAGCCCGCGCCACGACGACGACTGGCTGGAGTCGTGGCTGGAGCTGTGGGACGGCGAGCCGGGCAAGGGCGATCTGCTGCCCGGATACGGCTGGATCTTCGGCGTCGGCGACGGCACGTGCAACGTCGGGCTCGGGCTGCTCAACACGTCGGCCGCGTTCCGCAACGTCGACTACAAGGACCTGCTGCGTCGCTGGCTCGATCACCTGCCGCAGGAGTGGGCCTTCGACGAGCCGCATCGGACGAGCCCGATCCGCGGCGCCGCGCTGCCGATGGGGTTCAACCGCAAGCCGCACTACACCCGGGGCCTGCTGCTGGTGGGCGACTCCGGCGGCATGGTCAACCCGTTCAACGGCGAGGGCATCGCGTACGCCCTGGAGTCCGCCGAGTTGGCCGCGGACGCGATTGTCCAGGCCCACGGGCGGCCGGCGGCCGAGCGGGAGCGAGCGCTGCATGCCTATCCGGCCGCGCTCGACGCCAGGTACGGGGGTTACTACACACTCGGTCGCCTCTTCGTCCGCCTGATCGGCAACCCGTCGGTCATGAAGCTCGCGACCCAGCACGGACTGCATCACGACCGGCTGATGCGGTTCACCCTCAAGCTGCTGGCCAACCTGACCGATCCGCGCGGCGGCGATGCGTCCGACCGGATCATCAACGCGCTGTCGAAGGTGACGCCGGCGGCCTGACCCGACCCAAGTCAATACGGCACCGCTCACTAGGATGACGAGCCGGCCCCACGCCCGGCCCGAAATCACGCGGAGGGAGAAGGGAGCGCAACGACGTGGACCCCTATGTCCCGATACTCGCGCTCGGACTGCTGGCTGGCGGATTCGCCATCTTCTCGGTCGTCGCGGCATGGCTCACCGGACCCCGCCGCTACAACCGCGCCAAGCTCGACTCGTACGAGTGCGGCATCGAACCCACCCCGCAGCCCGTCGGCGGCGGACGGTTCCCGGTGAAGTACTTCATCACCGCGATGCTGTTCATCATCTTCGACGTCGAGATCATCTTCCTCTATCCGTTCGCCGTGGCCTTCGACCAGCTCGCCTGGTTCGGCTTCGTCGAGATGTTGTTGTTCGTCGGCACCGTCTTCCTGGCCTACGCGTACGTCTGGCGACGCGGCGGCCTGGAGTGGGACTGAGGCCGGGAGGTACGCCATCGGCATCGAAGAGAAACTCCCCAGCGGAATCCTGCTGTCGACCGTCGAGGGCGCGGCCGGCTACTTCCGCAAGGCGTCGTTGTGGCCCGCCACGTTCGGCCTGGCCTGCTGCGCCTTCGAGATGATGACCGCCGGGGCCCCCCGCTACGACCTGGCCCGGTTCGGCATGGAGGTGTTCCGGGCGTCGCCGCGGCAGGCCGACCTGATGATCGTCGCCGGCCGGGTCAGCCAGAAGATGGCGCCGGTGCTGCGCCAGATCTACGACCAGATGGCCAACCCCAAGTGGGTGCTCTCCATGGGCGTGTGCGCGAGCTCGGGCGGCATGTTCAACAACTACGCGATCGTCCAGGGTGTCGACCACGTCGTGCCGGTCGACATGTACCTGCCCGGCTGCCCGCCACGGCCCGAGATGCTGATCGACTCGATCCTCAAGCTGCACGACAAGATCCAGCACTCCAAGCTCGGCGAGAACCGTGCTGAGCAGATCGAGGAGCGTGAGCGCGCGGCTCTGACGGCGTCGACGACCTCGGACATGAAGGGTCTGCTGCAGTGAGCAAGCGAACAGATCGACGCTGCGACCCCGGTCGCGGGCGTTGCCGAGCGGAGCGAGGCCGAGCGGAGCGTTGCCGAGCGAAGCGAGGTCGCCCGTGACCGAGAACCAGCCAGGCCGCGAGGACCCGGCTCCCGACAGCCTGCCGGCGACTCCCGAGTCGACCCAGCTCGAGGTCGTCGAGGTCCGAGAGGGCATGTTCGGCGCCCAGGACAGCGGCGACACGTCCGGCTACGGCGGCCTGCGACGTACGATCGCGCTGCCGGGGCCGTCGTCGCGGCCCTACGGTGGCTGGTACGACGAGGTAGCCGACCGCCTCGAGGCCGGCCTCTCCGACCTCGCGGACGCGCCGGGGGGGCACCCGATCGAGAAGGTCGTCGTCGACCGTGGCGAGATCACCTTCTACATCCGCCGGAAGCACCTGCGCGAGGTGGCGAAGCTGCTGCGCGACGACCCCGGCCTGCGCTTCGAGTTCTGCAGCGGCGTGTCCGGCGTGCACTATCCGGGTGAGATCGGCCGCGAGCTGCACGCCGTCTACCACCTCCTGTCGATGACGCACAACCGCCGGATTCGGCTCGAAGTGGCCGCTCCGGACGCCGATCCGCACATCCCGTCGGTGGTCCCGGTCTATCCGACCGCCGACTGGCACGAGCGCGAGACGTACGACTTCTTCGGCATCGTCTTCGACGACCACCCGGCGCTGACCCGGATCCAGATGCCGGACGACTGGCCGGGTCATCCGCAGCGCAAGGACTACCCCCTCGGTGGCATCCCCGTGGAGTACAAGGGCGCCACCATCCCGCCGCCGGACGAGCGGAGGTCATACAGCTGATGAGCGATCCGTACGCGACCAGCACCGAGACCACGACGGGCACGGTCTTCACCGTCACGGGTCAGGACTGGGACTCCGTCGTCGCCGGGGTCGCCGACAGCGACGAGGAGCACGTCGTCGTCAACATGGGGCCGCAGCATCCCTCGACCCACGGCGTGCTCCGGCTCATCCTCGAGCTCGAGGGCGAGACGGTCACCGAGATCCGATGCGGCGTGGGCTACCTGCACACGGGCATCGAGAAAAACATGGAGTTCCGCACGTGGACGCAGGGCGTGACGTTCTGCACGCGGATGGACTACGTGGCTCCGCTGTTCAACGAGGCCGTCTATGTCATGGGGGTCGAGAAGCTCCTCGGGATCGAGGACGACATCCCCGAGAAGGCGCTCGTGATGCGGGTGCTCCTGATGGAGCTCAACCGTATCGCGTCCCACCTGGTCGCGATCGCCACCGGTGGCATGGAGATCGGCGCCCTGACCGTCATGACGATCGGCTTCCGCGAGCGGGAGATGGTGCTCGACCTGTTCGAGACGATCACCGGGCTGCGCATGAACCACGCGTTCATCCGGCCGGGCGGGGTGGCGCAGGACCTGCCCGACGGCGCGCTCGACCAGGTCCGCGACTTCGTCAAGGTCATGCGCAAGCGGCTCCCGGAGTACGCCGCGCTGTGCAACGCCAACCCGATCTTCAAGGGCCGGCTGGTCGGCACGGGCCATCTCGACCTTGCGGGCTGTCTTGCCCTCGGCGCCAGCGGACCCGTCCTAAGGGCGACCGGCTACCCGTGGGACCTGCGGCGCAACCAGCCCTACTGGGGCTACGAGGACTACGACTTCGACGTGGTCACGTGGGACACCTGCGACGCCTACGGCCGGTTCCGGATCCGGCTCCAGGAGATGGCCGAGTCGCTGCGCATCGTCGAGCAGTGCACCGACCGGCTGGCCGGGCTCGGGGGCGCGCCGGTCGTCGTGGCCGACAAGAAGATCGCCTGGCCGGCGCAGCTGTCGGTCGGTGAGGACGGCCAGGGCAACTCGGCCGAGCACATCCGGCACATCATGGGCGAGTCGATGGAGGCCCTGATCCATCACTTCAAGCTGGTGACCGAGGGATTCCGGGTGCCACCGGGCCAGGCGTACGGTGTCGTCGAGTCGCCTCGCGGCGAGCTGGGGTGCCATGTCGTGTCCGACGGTGGGACCCGGCCGTTCCGCGCTCACTTCCGCGATCCGTCGTTCGTCAACCTGCAATGCATGTCGGTGATGGCCGAAGGCGGCATGGTGGCCGATGTCGTCGTCGTGGTCGCGAGCATCGACCCGGTGCTGGGAGGTGTCGACCGGTGACCGAGCCCACCGCCGCTCCGGCCGACGAGCCACGGCTGTCCGCGAAGACGATGACCGAGCTCCACGAGATCGCCGCGCGCTATCCGCAGGCCCGGTCGGCGCTGCTGCCGATGCTGCACCTGGTGCAGTCGGATGCGGGCTGCGTGACGACCGCCGGCATCGAGGCCTGTGCCGAGATACTCCACCTGACGGCCGCCGAGGTCGCCGCCGTGGCGACCTTCTACACGATGTACAAGCGGCGTCCGATCGGCGACTACCACGTCGGCGTCTGCACCAACACGCTGTGCGCCATCATGGGCGGCGATGTGATCTTCGAACGGCTCAAGGATCATCTCGACGTCGGCAACGACGAGACGTCCGAGGACGGCAAGATCACGCTGGAGCACGTCGAGTGCAACGCGGCGTGCGACTACGCGCCGGTCGTGATGGTCAACTGGGAGTTCTTCGACAACCAGACCCCCGAGTCGGCCGTGCAGCTCGTCGACACGCTGCGGTCCGGCGAGGAGGTCCAGGCCACCCGTGGCGCCCGTATCTGCACCTGGCGCGAGGCGGAGCGAGTGCTCGCGGGCTTCCCCGACAACCGTGCGGACGAGGGTCCGGCGGCCGGCCCGGCGTCGCTGGCCGGACTGGAGCTGGCTCGCCGAGAGGGCTGGCGGGCGCCGTCCGGCAACGGCATCCCGGGTGCCAAGCCGTCCGGTCCTGTCGAGGCCGCCGAGCGTGCCGACACGCGGCGCGCCGAGGCGGAGACCAAGGTCGACGAGTCGGAGGCCGAGACGAAGGGTGGTCCCGATGCCTGATCCGCTGACGCCGGTGATGACCGACAACTGGGATGCCGACAAGGCCTGGACGCTCCGCTCGTACGAGCGTCACGGCGGCTACGAGGCGCTGCCGAAGGCGCTGCGGATGGATCCCGGTGCCGTCATCGAGATGGTCAAGGACTCCGGACTCCGGGGCCGCGGCGGGGCTGGTTTCCCCACCGGCATGAAGTGGGGCTTCATCCCGCAGGGCGGCGACAAGCCGGTCTACCTCGTCGTCAACGCCGACGAGTCCGAGCCCGGCACCTGCAAGGACATCCCGCTCATGCTGGCGAGTCCGCACACGCTGCTCGAGGGCGTGATCATCGCGTCCTATGCGATCCGTGCGCACACGGCGTTCATCTATATCCGTGGCGAGGTCCTGCACGTGGTGCGCAGATTGCAGCAGGCCGCGGCGGAGGCCTACCGCGCCGGTCATCTCGGCAAGAACATCAACGGCTCGGGCTTCGACCTCGACGTGATCGTGCACGCCGGCGCGGGTGCGTACATCTGCGGCGAGGAGACGGCCCTGCTCGACTCGCTCGAAGGGCGCCGCGGGCAGCCTCGGCTGCGGCCGCCGTTCCCGGCCGTCGCCGGTCTCTACGCGAGCCCCACGGTCGTCAACAACGTTGAGTCGATCGCGTCGGTACCGTTCATCGTCCGCCACGGCGTCGACTGGTTCGAGTCGATGGGCACCGAGAAGTCGAAGGGCATGACGCTGTTCTCGCTGTCCGGGCACGTGACCAACCCGGGCCAGTACGAAGCGCCGATGGGCACCACGCTCGCCGAGCTGCTCGACCTCGCCGGTGGAGTACGCGCCGGCCATCGGCTGAAGTTCTGGACGCCGGGCGGCTCGTCGACGCCGCTGCTCACGGCCGAGCACCTCGACGCGCCACTCGACTTCGAGGGCATGGCTGAGGCCGGCTCGATGCTCGGCACCAAGGCGCTGCAGATCTTCGACGAGACGACCTGCGTCGTGCGCGCCGTCTTGCGGTGGACCGAGTTCTACAAGCACGAGTCGTGCGGCAAGTGCACGCCATGTCGTGAGGGCACCTGGTGGCTGGTCCAGGTGCTGCGGCGACTGGAGAACGGCGAGGGCAGCGAGGCCGATCTCGACCTGCTGCTCGACCAGTGCGACAACATCCTCGGCCGAGCGTTCTGCGCCCTCGGCGACGGCGCCGTCGCGCCGATCACGTCGTCGATCCAGTACTTCCGGCAGGAGTACCTCGACCACCTCTCCAACGGTGGCTGCCCATTCGACTCGGAGGCGTCCACGCTGTTCGCGACCGCGGGAGTGACGTCGTGAGCGAGCTTGCGAGCGAACGATTCAACGCAGCACTCCTGTCACTGTCCGACGAGCGCAGCGAGGAGGGACTGTGACTGAGCTCGTGACAACCTCGAGCGGCGAGACCGTGCCGCGCGAGGACCTGGTCACCGTGACCATCGACGACGTCGAGGTGAGCGTCCCGAAGGGCACGCTGGTGATTCGGGCCGCCGAGCTGATCGGCGTCGAGGTCCCGCGCTTTTGCGACCACCCGTTGCTCGAGCCGGTCGGCGCCTGCCGCCAGTGCCTGGTCGAGGTGCCCGACGCGGGCAACGGCCGCCCGATCCCGAAGCCGCAGGCGTCCTGCACGCTCGCCGTGGCCGACGGCATGGTGGTCCGTACGCAGGAGACGTCCGCGATCGCCGACAAGGCACAGCACGGCAACATGGAGTTCCTGCTCATCAACCACCCGCTGGACTGCCCGATCTGCGACAAGGGCGGCGAGTGCCCGCTGCAGAACCAGGCGATGTCCCACGGCTACGGCGAGTCCCGCTTCCACGAGACCAAGCGCACCTACCCGAAGCCGATCAGCATCTCGCCGCAGGTGCTGCTCGACCGGGAGCGCTGCGTCCTGTGTGCCCGGTGCACCCGGTTCTCCGAGCAGATCGCCGGCGATCCCTTTATCGAGATGCTCGAGCGCGGGGCGCTGCAGCAGGTCGGGATCTACGAGAAGCAGCCGTTCGAGTCGTACTTCTCGGGCAACACGATCCAGATCTGCCCGGTCGGCGCGCTGACCAGCGCCGCCTACCGGTTCCGGGCCCGGCCGTTCGACCTGATGTCGAGCCCGACCGTGTGTGAGCATTGCGCGTCCGGCTGTGCGCTGCGTACCGACCACCGGCGCGGCAAGGTGATGCGGCGGCTGGCCGGCGACGCTCCCGAGATCAACGAGGAGTGGAACTGCGACAAGGGCCGGTTCGCGTTCGGCTACGCCGGGCTGGCGGACCGCCTCACGCACCCGCTCGTACGCGACGAGGACTCGGGCGAGCTGCGGCCGGCGTCGTGGCCCGAGGCGCTCGCGGTCGCCGGGCGCGGGCTGCTGAAGGCACCGGGCCGGGTCGGCGTGCTCGCCGGCGGTCGGCTGCCGATCGAGGACGCCTACGCCTACGGCAAGTTCGCCCGGACCGTGCTCGGCACCAACGACGTCGACTTCCGGGCCCGGGCGCACTCCGAGGAGGAGGCGGGGTTCCTCGCCGCCCACGTAGCCGGCACCGGCCTGACGGTGACCTATGCCGATCTCGAACGCGCGAGCGCGGTCGTCCTGGCCGGCTTCGAGCCGGAGGACGAGTCGCCGATCGTGTTCCTCCGGCTGCGCAAGGCCCAACGCGCCGGCACCCGGATCTGCTCCATCGCGAGCCACACCACCCGCGGCCTGACCAAGCTCGACGGTCGGCTGATCCCGACCGTGCCGGGCGACGAGGCGGCCGCGCTCGCCACGCTGACCGACGACCCCCGGATCCGCTTGACCGGCGACGACGTGATCCTCGTCGGTGAACGCCTGGCCACCTCCACTGGTGCGCTCAGCGCGGCGGCGGACCTCGCCGGGCAGACCGGGGCCAAGCTGGCCTGGGTGCCCCGGCGAGCCGGCGAGCGTGGCGCGGTCGACGCCGGCTGCCTGCCCAACCTGCTGCCCGGCGGCCGCCCGCTCAGCGACGCGGACGCCCGGGTCGGCACCGCCGCGGCCTGGGACGCCGACCTGCTCTCGTCGGTCTCGGGCCGGAGCACTGGCGGAATCCTCGAGGCGGTTCGCGCCGGGGCGCTGAAGGCCCTGGTCGTGGGCGGCGTCGAGCTGGTCGACCTGCCTGATCCCGATGCCGCGGTTGCCGCGGTCGACCAGGCCGACTTCGTGGTCAGCATCGAGCTCCGGGCCAGCGAGGTCACGGAGCGAGCCGATGTGGTGCTCCCCGTGGCGGCGGTGGCCGAGCGATCGGGCACCTTCGTCGACTGGGAGGGTCGGCTGCGGCCCTTCGACACGGTGCTCCCCGACGCCGGAACCCTGACCGATGTCCGGGTTCTCAGCGGGATCGCCGAGGAGATGGACTCCTCGCTCGGATTCCGTACCGTCGAGCAGGCCTGGGCCGAGTTGTCGGCGCTGGGCGCGTGGGACGGCGTACGCGCACCCGCGCCCACGGTGGAGCCGCTCGGCGCCAGCCCCACGGCCGGCGGCACGGCGATCCTGTCCACCTGGCGGGCGCTGCTCGACGACGGCCGGATGCAGGAGGGCGACCCCTACCTCGCGGCGACCGCGCGGACCCCGCTGGCGCGGCTGTCGGTCGGCACGATGCAGTCGCTCGAGCTGGCCGACGGCGACGAGGTCGTGCTGCGTACCGACGCCGGCGCGGTCGCGCTTCCGGTCGAGTCGGCCGACCTGCCCGACAACGTCGTGTGGGTGCCGCAAAACTCGGCGGGCCTGCCGCTCAACCGGTTCCTCAACGCCGGTGAGGGCGACGTGGTCCGGCTGGAGAAGGGAGGCGTGGCGTGATCGTCGCCCAGGACACCTACGACGCCACGCTCGGCGTGTTCGGCAACGATCCCTGGTGGGTCATCCTCATCAAGGTCGTCTTGGTCTTCGTGCTGCTCGTCGTGCTGACGCTGTTCAACATCTGGTTCGAGCGTCGCGTGGTGGCCCGGATGCAGCACCGCCTCGGACCCAACGTGCACGGCCCCTTCGGCCTGCTGCAGAGCCTCGCCGACGGCATCAAGCTGGCCCTGAAGGAAGACATCATCCCGAAGGCCGCGCACAAGGCGGTCTACATCCTGGCGCCGGTGATCGCGACGGTGCCGGCGTTCATCGCGTGGGCGGTGATCCCGCTGGGCCCGGTCGTAACGATCCCGTTCACCGACACCGAGACGCCGCTGCAACTGACCGATCTGCCGGTCGGCGTCCTCTACATCCTCGCGGTCACGTCGGTCGGCGTCTACGGCATCGTCCTCGCCGGCTGGGCGTCCGGTTCGACGTACCCGCTGCTCGGCGGTCTGCGGTCCAGTGCGCAGATGATCTCGTACGAGGTCGCGATGGGGCTGTCGCTCGTCGCGGTCTTCATGTACGCCGGCACGATGTCGATGTCCGGCATCGTCGAGGCGCAGGCCGAGAACGTCTGGTTCGTGCTGCCGCTGCTGCCGTCGTTCCTGATCTACATGGTCTCGATGGTCGGCGAGACCAACCGGGCGCCGTTCGACCTGCCGGAGGCCGAGGGTGAGCTGGTCGCGGGCTTCGCGACGGAGTACGCGTCGCTGAAGTACGCCCTGTTCTTCCTCGCGGAGTACATCAACATGGCCACCGTCGCCGCCCTGGCGACGACCATGTTCCTCGGTGGTTGGCGCGCGCCGTACCCGATCTCGCTGTGGGACGGCGCCAACGAGGGCTACCTGCCGGTGGTGTGGTTCCTCGGCAAGGTCCTCTTCTTCATCTTCATCTTCATCTGGCTGCGCGGAACGCTGCCGCGGATGCGTTACGACCAGTTCATGAAGCTCGGCTGGAAGATCCTGATCCCGGTCGCGCTGGTCTGGACGATGGGCGTCGCCGTGGTGCGGCTGATCCGGGCCGAGTCCGACCTCGACCAGCAGACGCTGCTGATCGTGGCGGGGGCCGCCGTCGCGGTTCTCCTCCTGACCGCCTTCCTGCCGGAGCGGAAGGAAGAGCCCGAACCGGAGCCGGCCGAGTTCGACCCGTATGCGGACGGCTACCCTGTTCCGCCGATGCCGGGTGAGCGGGCGCCTGAGGCCAAACACGTGGTAACTGTCACCCCAGAGGCTGAGGAGCGCGACTCTGATGGCTAGTCTCAAGGAGCAGTTCTGGGACCCGGTCGCGGGTTTCGGCGTCACCTTCCGGACGATGTTCAAGAAGGTGGTGACCGAGCGCTACCCCTTCGAGAAGAAGCCGACCGCGCCCCGGTTCCACGGCCGGCACCAGCTCAACCGATGGCCGGACGGACTGGAGAAGTGCATCGGCTGCGAGCTGTGTGCCTGGGCCTGCCCGGCCGACGCGATCTACGTCGAGGGCGCCGACAACACCGAGCAGGAGCGTTTCTCGCCGGGTGAGCGCTACGGCCGCGTCTACCAGATCAACTATCTGCGCTGCATCCTGTGCGGCCTGTGCATCGAGGCCTGCCCGACCCGGGCGCTGACGATGACCAACGAGTACGAGCTGGCCGACGACTCGCGCGAGTCGCTGATCTACGAGAAGAAGGACCTGCTGGCGCCGTTGCTGCCCGGCATGGAGGAGCCGCCGCATCCGATGCGGCTCGGCGACGACGAGCGCGACTACTACCTCAACCTGACCGGCCCGCCGGCCAACCGGGGGAGCGGCTCGTGATCGCCTTCTGGATCCTGGCGCCGATCATGGTCGCCGCGGCACTCGGCATGGTCTTCGCGCGCAAGGCGGTCCACGCGGCACTCCTGCTCGCGGTCGTGATGATGTCGCTCGCCGTGCTGTACGCCGTGCAGGACGCGCCGTTCCTGTTCGTGGTGCAGATCATCGTCTACACCGGCGCGATCTTGATGCTGTTCCTCTTCGTCTTGATGCTGGTCGGCGTTGACTCGTCGGACTCCATCGTCGAGACGATCAAGGGTCAGCGGCTGGCGGCGACCGTGGTCGGCGTCCTCTTCGGCGTCACGGCCGCGGTCGGCGTGGCGCAGACGACGGTCGGCGCGGTCGTCGGACTCGACGAGGCCAACGCCGACGGCAACGTCCCGGGCATCGCCGTCCTGCTGTTCTCCAAGTACATCTTCGCCTTCGAGATGACCAGCGCTCTGCTCATCACGGCCGCGCTCGGCGCCATGGTGCTCGCCCACCGGGAGCGGCTGTCGCCGAAGCCGACCCAGCGCGACCTCGCCGAGCAGCGGATGCGCGACTGGGCCAAGCAGGGCAAGCCGCTCGGGCCGCTGCCGACCCCCGGTGTCTACGCCCGGCACAACGCCGTCGACACTCCGGCGCTGCTGCCGGACGGCTCGATCGCACCGACGTCGGTGTCCCGCGTCCTGCAGGTGCGAGGCAACATGCGTGACGTCTCGAAGGACCTGACCGCGCTCGACGAGCCGGACAAGGAGTCATGATGGATCCGACTCCGTTCCTGACCTTGTCGGCGTTGCTGTTCACCATCGGCGCCGTCGGCGTGCTGGTCCGGCGCAACGCGATCGTCGTCTTCATGTGCGTCGAGCTCATGCTCAACGCCACCAACCTGGCGTTCGTCACGTTCTCCCGCGTCCACGGCAACCTCGACGGGCAGATCGCGGCGTTCTTCGTCATGGTCGTGGCCGCTGCCGAGGTGGTCGTCGGCCTCGCGATCATCGTGGCGATCTTCCGTACCCGCCGCTCGGCCTCGGTCGACGACGCCAGCCTGCTGAAGTACTGAGGAGTGTGAGTCGTGGCTGAGGTAGCAAGCGCTGACGGCGTGTTCGCGCTGCTCTGGCTGCTGATAGCGCTGCCGCTGGGGAGCTCGGCGGTGTTGCTGCTCGGCGGCCGCCGTACGGACTCCTGGGGTCACCTCCTGGGCGCGGTGACGCCGCTGATCTCGTTCGCCCTGGGCCTCGTCATGTTCGTGACGCTGCTCGGCCGCGACGAGGAGGAGCGAGCCATCGGCCAGAACCTCTACACCTGGATCGAGGCCGGCAACTTCCACGTCGACATGGGTTTGCTCTACGACCCGCTGTCGGCCCTGTTCGTGCTGCTGATCACCGGTGTCGGCGGCATCATCCACGTCTACTCGATCGGCTACATGGCCCACGACGAGCGGCGCCGCCGGTTCTTCGGCTACATGAATCTGTTCGTCGCGGCGATGCTGCTGCTCGTCCTCGCCGACAACTACCTCGCGTTGTTCCTCGGGTGGGAGGGCGTCGGCCTCGCGTCCTACCTGCTGATCGGGTTCTGGCTGCACAAGAACTCCGCCGCCGTCGCCGCCAAGAAGGCGTTCATCGTCAACCGGGTCGGCGACTTCGGGCTGGCCGTCGGCATCATGCTGATGTTCGCGACGTTCGGCACCATGTCGTTCTCCGGCGTGGCGGCCGGCATCGGCGACGCATCGACGGGCACCCAGACCGCGCTCGGCCTGCTGCTCCTGCTCGGCGCCTGCGGCAAGTCCGCCCAGGTGCCGCTGCAGAGCTGGCTGCTCGACGCGATGGAGGGCCCGACCCCGGTCTCCGCGCTGATCCATGCCGCGACCATGGTGACCGCCGGCGTCTACCTCATCGTGCGGTCCGGGTTCATCTACGAGACGACCGACACCGCCTCGACCGCCGTGGTCGTCGTCGGCATCGTCACGGTCCTGTTCGGTGCGATCATCGGTTGCGCCAAGGACGACATCAAGAAGGCCCTCGCCGGGTCGACGATGAGCCAGATCGGCTACATGATGCTGGCCGCCGGTCTGGGTCCGGCCGGCTACGCGTTCGCGATCTTCCACCTGCTGACCCACGGCTTCTTCAAGGCCGATCTGTTCCTCGGCGCCGGCTCGGTCATGCACGCGATGAACGACGAGGTCGACATGCGCCGCTACGGCGGGCTGCGCAAATACCTCCCGATCACGTTCGCCACGTTCGGCGTCGGCTATCTCGCGATCATCGGCTTCCCCGGCCTGGCCGGATTCTGGAGCAAGGACAAGATCATCGAGACGGCCATGGCCGACAACGTGATCGTCGGGATCGCCGCGATGCTCGGCGCCGGGATCACCGCGTTCTACATGACCCGCGTCATGTTGATGACCTGGGAAGGCGAGAAGCGGTGGGCCGAAGGCACCGACCCGCACGAGTCGCCGAAGGTCATGACCGTGCCACTCATGATCCTGGCCGCCCTCAGCGCCTTCGGCGGTCTGCTGCTGGCCGGCGACTGGATCGTCGACTTCCTGGAGCCGGTCGTCGGCCCGGAGGAGCACCACGAGCTGCCGATGCCAGCACTGGTGCTCACCCTCCTTGTGCTCGTCGTCGTCGCGGTCGGTGTGGCCATCTCCTGGACGATGTACGGCACGCGGCCGGTGCCGGTCGAGGCGCCGCGCGGGTCCGTACTCACCAGGGCCGCTCGGGCCGATCTCTACGGTGACGCGTTCAACGAGGCGGTCTTCATGCGGCCGGGTCAGTACCTCACCCGGTCCCTGGTCTACTTCGACAACCGTGGCATCGACGGCATGGTCAACGGCATCGCCGCGATGATCGGCGGCAGCTCGGGTCGCATCCGGCGTCTCCAGACCGGTTTCGTCAGGTCCTACGCGCTGGCCGTTCTCGGCGGCGCCGTGGTCGTCGTGTTGGGGATCTTAGCGGTGAACCTTTCGTGATCATGACATCCGTTACACACCGCGTTCTGAAGGTGCCGACAGCGAGGAGGCTGCCATGACGGACTTCCCTTGGTTGACCGTCATCGCGGCCGTGCCCCTGGCCGGTGCGGTCTTGGTGATGCTGCTGCCGCGCGGCCGCGGTGAGCTGCCGAAGCAGGCCGCGTTCGGCATCTCGCTGGTCCCGCTGGTCCTCGCCGCCATCATGGCCAGCGACTACGACCCCGGCGGCGGCTTCCAGTTCACCGAGGAGCACACCTGGATCGAGGCGTTCGGCGCGCACTACGCCGTGGGCGTCGACGGCATCGGGCTCAGCCTGATCCTGATGACCACGGTGCTCACGCCGGTGGTGATCCTGGCCTCGTGGCACGACGGCGAGCCCGGGCGCTGGAGCGTCAACGCCTACTTCGGCTGGATGCTCGCCCTCGAGGGCCTCGCGATCGGCGTCTTCGCCGCGACCGACGTGTTCTTGTTCTACGTCTTGTTCGAGGCGACGCTGATCCCGATCTACTTCCTGATCGGCGGCTACGGCGGTGCGCAACGCTCGTACGCGGCGGTGAAGTTCCTGCTCTACTCACTGCTCGGCGGGCTGCTGATGCTCGCCTCGGTCATCGGTCTCTACGTGGTGTCGGCCGACTCGGAGTTCGGGTCGACCTACCTGCTGTCGGAGCTGACCCAGGTGCCGATGGACGAGACGACCGCGCGCTGGCTGTTCCTCGGCTTCATGGCCGCATTCGCGATCAAGGCGCCGATGTGGCCGGTCCACACCTGGCTCCCCGACGCCGCCAGCGAAGCCACGCCGGGCACGTCGGTCCTGCTGGTCAGCGTGCTCGACAAGATCGGCACCTTCGGCATGATCCGGTTCTGCCTCCAGCTCTTCCCGGAGGCGTCGGACTGGGCGAACCCGGTGATCATCACGCTGGCGGTCATCTCGATCATCTACGGAGCGCTGCTCGCGATCGGCCAAGACGACATCCGGCGCCTGATCGCGTACGCCTCGATCTCCCACTTCGGGTTCATGGTCATGGGCATCTTCGCGTTCACCAGCGTGTCCACGGCCGGCGCGACGCTCTACATGGTCAACCACGGGATCGCCACCGCCGCGTTGTTCTTGGTGACCGGCTTCCTCATACAACGCCGTGGGTCCAAACGCATCTCGGACTTCGGCGGCGTACAGAAGGTCGCGCCGGTGCTGTCCGGTGTCTTCATGGTCGCGGGCCTCGCCACCTTGTCGTTGCCTGGGCTGTCGCCGTTCGTCAGCGAGTTCCTGGTCCTCGCCGGGACGTTCACGTTCTCCAAGACCGCGGCCGTCTTCGCCGCCACCGGCGTGATCCTCGGCGCGATCTACATCCTGCTGATGTACCAGCGCACGATGACCGGCCCACTGCGCGAGGACAACGCCGGGATCACCGACCTCGGCCGCCGGGAGATCGTGGCACTCGCGCCGTTGGTCGCCCTGCTGATCGGGCTCGGCTTCGCGCCGCAGCCGCTGCTCGACGTGATCAACCCGGCCGTGGACGCCACGCTCGAGCACGTCGACGTGCCTGACACCAGCCCGGACGTCCCGGTGGTCGAAGAGGAGCCGAGTGTCGAGGGGAGCACCGAATGACGACCATGCTGGTCGCCGAGGCGACGTTCGACACACCGACGATCGAGTACGGCTCGATCTACCCGCTGCTGATCGTGTTCGGCGCGGCGTGCGTCGGGGTCGTACTCGAGGCCGCCCTCCCCAGGGCCTACCGCTACTACGCCCAGGTCACCCTGACACTCGGCGCGCTCGGAGTTGCTCTGGTCGGCACCATCATGATCGCGGCCGACCTGGATCCGGTCGCCGGCGACGCCGCCCGTGGACAGATAGCCGCCGAAGGTGCCCTCGCTGTCGACGGTCCCACGGTGTTCTTCTGGGGCGTCTTGCTGGCCTTGTCGGTCATCTCGGTGATGCTGATGGCCGAGCGGCGGCTCGAGGGCGGAGTGACCGCGTTCGCCGGCCAGGCCGCGGCGCTGCCGGGCACCGAGGCGGAGCGCGAGGTCTCGACCCGCGGCATCGAGCACACCGAGGTGTTCCCGCTCGCGCTGTTCGCCGTCGGCGGCATGATGGTGTTCCCCGCGGCCAACGACCTGCTGACGATGTTCGTCGCGCTCGAGGTGCTGAGCCTGCCGCTCTACCTGCTGTGCGGGCTGGCCCGTCGCCGTCGGCTGATCAGCCAGGAAGCAGCGATGAAGTACTTCCTGCTCGGGGCGTTCTCGTCGGCGTTCTTCCTCTACGGCGTTGCGCTGGTCTACGGCTACGCGGGCTCGTTCACGCTGGACGGCATCGACCAGGCGGTCAGCAACCGGGTCGACGGGCAGTATCTCCTGCTGGCCGGCATGGGCCTGATCGCGGTCGGCCTGCTGTTCAAAGTCTCGGCCGCACCGTTCCATGCCTGGACCCCGGACGTCTACCAAGGCGCGCCGACGTCGATCACCGCGTTCATGGCGGCCGGCACCAAGCTCGCCGCGTTCGGTGCCCTCCTGCGGGTGTTCTACGTCGGGTTCGGCGGCGCGCAGTGGGACTGGCGGCCGATCATCTGGATCGTCGCTGCCCTCACGATGCTGGTCGGTGCCGTCATCGCACTGACCCAGACCGACATCAAACGCATGCTGGCGTACTCCTCGATCGCGCATGCCGGCTTCTTGCTCGTCGGCTTCGCAGGGGCGTTCGCCGGCGCGGGACTCACCAGCCTCCAGGGCGTGATGTTCTATCTCGCCGCCTACGGCTTCTCGACCGTCGGTGCCTTCGCCGTCGTCACGATGGTGCGCGACACCGGCGGCGAGGCGACGCATCTGTCCCGGTGGGCTGGTCTCGGCAAAACCTCGCCGGTGCTCGCCGGAGTCTTCGCGTTCTTCCTGCTCGCTTTCGCCGGCATCCCGCTGACGAGCGGCTTCATCGGCAAGTGGGCGGTCTTCAGTGCGGCCTGGTCCGGTGGCGCCTGGCCGCTCGTCGTGATCGGCGTCGTGATGAGCGCGGTTGCCGCGTTCTTCTACGTCCGTGTCATCGTGTTGATGTACTTCTCCGACCCGGTGGGTGAGGGACCGAGTGTGGCGATGCCCAGCGCCCTGACGGCGACGGTGGTCGCGGTCGCGGTGGTGGTCACGCTGGTGCTCGGCGTCCTGCCCGGTCCGGTGCTGGAGTTGGCCCAAGACGCGGGAGCCTTCGTACGTTGAGCAATGACACCTCGTTGGGGATCCCCGACGTCGACGCCGAGCTCGAAGCCCGGCTGCGACACCGCCTGGACGAGGTGGAGCAGGAGCTGACGGCCGCGGTCGACGCCGACATGCCCTTCGTGACCGAGGCGGCCCGGCACCTGCTCGACGCCGGCGGCAAGCGGTTCCGCCCGATGCTGGTGCTGCTGGCGTCGGAGTTCGGCGACCGCGACGCGAGCGAGGTGGTGTCGGCGGCCCAAGTGGTCGAGCTGACCCACGTGGCGACGCTCTATCACGACGACGTCATGGACGAAGCGCTGCTCCGGCGGGGTGCGCCGAGCGCCAACGCCCGCTGGGACAACAACGTCGCGATCCTGGTCGGCGACTTCCTGTTCGCCCGAGCGTCGATCATCGTGGCGACGCTCGGCCCGGACGCCGTCGACATCCAGGCCCGTACTTTCGGCCGGCTGGTCCAGGGCCAGATCCGCGAGACGCTGGGCCCGAACGACGGCCAGGATCCGCTGGCCCACTACCTGTCCGTGGTCGCGGACAAGACCGGTTCCCTGATCGCGACGTCGGCCCGATTCGGGGCCAAGTGCGCCGGCGCACCGCCGGAGGTCGAGGCCGCGCTGACCGAGTTCGGCGAACGCATCGGGAGCTGCTTCCAGCTGTCCGACGACATCATCGACGTCGCGAGCGAGGCCGGTGACCTGGGCAAGACACCGGGCACCGATCTGCGCGAGGGAGTGCCGACCCTGCCCGCGCTGCTGGCGATTGCGTCGACCGATCCGGCCGACGCCCGGCTCCAGGACCTGCTCCGGTCCGACCTGTCCGACGACGCGCTGCTGGCCGAGGCGCTCGAGCTGCTACGGAAGCATCGCGCGATCGCGGACTCGCGGGCGTACGTCCAGGAGCGGGCCGACGAGGCTCGCGCGCTGCTCGCACCGCTGCCGGACATCCCGGCCCGGGCCGCCCTCGCCGCCCTGTGCGACCTGGTCGTCTCACGCAGCGCCTGACGCTTCACGTCGTATCACGTGCGCGCTGCGACCCGGCGGACCCGCCGACGTACGGTCTCGGCGAGGTCGATGCCGGTGTCGAGCACTTGCCGCATGACGGCTGCGTCGGGCCGGTCGAAGTAGCCGCCGACGGTGAGGCCGTGGTCCGGGCGAAAGGCGATCTCGATCGGATCGCCCGCCTCGATCGTGCCGGGCTCGAGCACCCCGAGGTAGGCGCCGACCCGGCCGGACGCGACGAATCGCTTGTGGAACCGCGGATCGTCCATCCGGAAGGACAGGTTCTCGCACGGCGTACGCGGCATCCGGACCTCGACCAGGACGCCCTCGGGACCGCCGATGCGCCAGCGCTCGCCGATCAGTGCGCCGGTGACGTCCAACCCGGCCGTGGTGAGGTTGTCGCCGAACAGTCCCGGCGGGATGTCGCGGCCGAGCTGCTCGGCCCACCAGGCCGCGTCCTCGCCGGCGTAGGCGTAGAGCGCCTTGTCGGGCCCGCCGTGGTTGCGGGTGTCGCACTGCCGGTCGCCGTCGAGGCCGAGTGTGCCGACCGGGACCCGGCCGGTCACCGGGCGCTTGTCGATGGCGGTGTCGCGGCCCGCGCCGCGGCGGATCGCATGGACGACGTTGACCGTGGTGAGGCGCGCGCTCTCAGCCATGTCCGGCTCCCCGCCTGATCAGGTCGGCTCGGCGACCCAGTGCATCGGATCGCCGGCGCCGAGATCGGTGATGCCGAGGCTGTACAACGCCCCGACGGCCAACGTCCGGCGATGGGCGGCGAAGGTCAGGACGTGCGCGACCATGCCGCCGAACGTGTGGATCTCGACGGTGTCGCCGCCCGGACACAGCAGCGCGTCGCCGAGCCGACCCTGCTCGCAGGCCTCGCGTACCTCGGAGACGAACGCCGGGCCTACGTCAGCCAGCCGGTTTCGCATGTGGAGGACGCTCTCGTCGCGCTCGACGGAGAAGTCGTACTCACGGTTCTCGATGGCGGCACCCCACATGTCGAGCTGGCCGACCAGCCGGGACAGCAGCGAGCGCAGCGTCGGGTCGTCGTCGACGCCCTCGACCGAGAGTTCGATCGGAGTGTCGAGTTGCGCGTCGCTGAGTCGGCTGGCCCGGTCGAGCAACTGCCCGATGAGCCAGACATGGTGCTCCACCATGCGGACGATCAGATCCATCGATTGCACCTTCTCTCCGCCCGGCAACCGCAGGCTGCCCGGGGGCTGGAAGTGGATGCCGGTCGGCGACTCGAGGGCGAGGCGAGTGGGCTCGAGTCGCCACTGCTTCGGCGGGCGGCCGTACGCCCTCGCGAACGCCCGGGTGAACGCCTCGTGCGACGAGTAGCCCGCCTCGACCGCGACGTCGAGGATCGTGGCCCGGCTGGTGAGCAGGCGGAACGCCGCCCGCTCGAGCAGCACCCGGCGCCGGAATCGGGCCGGCGACTCCCCGGCGGTCGCCGCGATCACCCGATCGAAGTGGAACCGGGACAGCCGGACCCGAGCCGCCAGGTCGCTGGCCGTGATGTCGTGATCATCGAGTGCCTCCGAGAGTACGCCCACAAACGCGGCGAATGTGTCACTCGAAGCGGTCATACGCCCATTGTGTGCCGCTCCCCGGGTCGGAGCTTGATCGGCTTTGCTGACCCGGCGGGGGTACGGGATAAGGTAAGCCTAACCTGATCAGTCGCCTTGCCCTCGAACCCGCCGGAGCTCGCCGATGCCCGACGCGCCCGCGGCCCCGGCCGCTCCGTCTGCCGCGGACACCTCGGCGACCCGGCGGATCCGATCCGGCTCCTGGTGGGCGCTGACCCTCCTCTTCGGCACTCTCGTCGTCGCCTGCGGCGTCAGCCTGCTGGTCGGCAGCGACGGGATCCTGGGCCTGTCGGAGGGTCTCGGCTTCAGCACGGTCGAGGGACTGCGGCTGCCGCGTACCGCCCTCGCCGTCGCGGTCGGCGCGGCGCTCGGCGTCGCCGGCGCGCTGATGCAGGGCCACACGCGCAATCCGCTGGCCGAGCCCGGACTGCTCGGCGTCTCCGAGGGAGCGGCCCTCGCTGTCGTCGTCTCGATGGCCTACCTCGGAGTCACCGACGTCTCCGGCTACGCCTGGTTCGCCTTGCTGGGAGCCGGGATCACCGCGGCGGCGGTGTTCGCTATCGCCTCGGCTCCCGGCGGCCCCAATCCGGTCACCTTGGTGCTGGCCGGCGCCGCGGTGAGCGCGCTGGTCGCGTCGTTCACGTCGGCCATCATCCTTCGCGAGCCGCAGGCACTCGACGACTTCCGGATCTGGCGGGTCGGCTCGCTCGACGGCCGGGAGCTCGACGTGCTCTGGCAGGTGCTGCCGTTCCTGCTCGCCGGGCTGCTGCTCGCCACCGTGACCGCTCCGGGTCTCAACATCCTGCAGCTCGGCGACGACGTCGCACGGTCGCTCGGCATGCACCCGATGCGTCACAAGGTGATGGGGATCGTCTCGGTCATGCTGCTCGCCGGTGCCGCCACCGCGGCCTGCGGCCCGATTGTCTTCGTCGGGCTCGTCGTGCCGCACGTCGCGAGGTTCCTGGCCGGCGTCGACTATCGCTGGATCCTGCCGTACGCCGCGCTGATTGGCGCCCTGCTCATCCTGGTCACCGACATGCTCGGTCGGGTCATGGCGCCGCCAGGGGAGCTGCAGGTCGGCATCGTGATGGCGCTGATCGGCGGTCCGGCGTTCATCCTGCTCGTGCGTCGAGCCAGGTTGGTGACGCTGTGACGGCGACCGACACGAGACTCGACGCGCACCCGGCGGGGTCGGCCCCGCTACGGCTCGGCTGGCTGTCCTGCCTGGTGCCGATCCGGGGCGTCGTCGTCGCCGTCGCCGGTCTGCTCCTGCTCCTGTTCGTGGTCGCGCTGAACCTCGCGCTCGGCGACTTCGACGTGCCGGTGGTCAAGGTCGTCCGGATCCTGCTCGGCGGCGAGGCCGAACAGTTCCAGCGCGCGATCGTCCTGGAGGTCCGGCTGCCGCAGACCGTGGTCGCCGTCGTCGTCGGTGCCGCGCTCGGGTTGTCCGGCGCGTTGACCCAGACGTTCGCCCGCAATCCGCTCGCCAGTCCGGACGTCCTCGGCGTCACCGAGGGCGCGGCGCTCGCCGCCGTGGCCTTCGTCGTGTTGATCGGGGCCGGCCGCGAGACGGTCTCGACTCCGCTCCAGACGCTCGGGTTGAGCGGAGCCGCCTTCGTCGGCGGCATCGCGACCGCGCTGCTGCTGTTCCTGCTCGCGTGGCGGCGCGGGATCGAGGGCAATCGGCTGGTGCTCATCGGCATCGGTCTAGGTGCGGCCTGCAGTGCTGCGACGTCGTGGCTGCTCGTCACCGCCCGCCTGCAGGACGCGACGACCGCCCAGGTCTGGCTCACCGGGTCCTTGTCGTCTCGCGGCTGGTCCGAGGCGAAGCCGGTGATCGTGATGCTGGTCGTCTTGATCCCGATCACCCTGCTGTTGGTCCGTACGCTCAATGCCCTGCAACTGGGCGACGACAGCGCACGCGGTCTCGGCGTCCGCCTGCAGGGGTCGCAGCTCGTCGTGTTGATCTGCGCGGTCGCCCTCGCCGCGATCGCCGTGTCGGCCGTCGGACTGCTGGAGTTCGTGGCGTTCGTGGTGCCGCAGGTCGCTCTGCGCCTGACGCGCGGCTCGCGCCCGCCGCTCGTGTCGTCGATGATCTACGGCGCCGTGCTCGTGGTGACGGCCGACCTCCTCACCCGCACCGTGTTGCCGTTCGGCCTGCCCGCCGGGCTCGTCACCACCGCCATCGGCGGTCCCTATCTCATCTGGCTGCTCATCCGGAGCAAACGAAAGGCGGCGCTATGACCGAGGTCCTCGACACCTCCGCCCTCGCGCTCCAGCTGCGAGCCGAGTCCGTGACGGTCGGCTACGGAGCCGAGCCGGTGCTGCGGGACCTGTCCTTCGACGTGCCCACTGGCCGGATCACGTCGATCGTCGGACCGAACGGCTGCGGCAAGTCCACCCTGTTGCGTACTCTCGCCCGGCTGCTCCCGCCCTCCGACGGACGGGTGTCGCTGGATGGCGAGCCGATCGGCCGCCTGTCGACCCGGGACGTCGCCCGGCGACTGGCGTTGCTGCCGCAGAGCCCGACCGCTCCCGAGGGGCTGCTGGTGTCCGACCTCGTGCTGCGCGGCCGGCACCCGCACCAGCGGTGGTTCCGCCAGTGGTCGCCGAAGGACGAGACGATCATCGCCGAGGCGATGGCATGGACCGACATCGCCGAGCTGAAGGATCGTCCGCTCGACGAGCTGTCCGGCGGCCAGCGCCAGCGGGCCTGGCTCGCGATGACACTCGCGCAGGACACCGAGCTGCTGCTGCTCGACGAGCCGACGACGTTCCTGGATCTCGCGCACCAGGTCGAGGTGCTCGATCTCGTCGTACGCCTCAACCGCGAACGCGATCGCACCGTCGTCATGGTGCTGCACGACCTGAACCTCGCGGCGCGCTACAGCGACACCATCGTCGTGATGCACGAGGGCGCGATTGTCGGCGAGGGCGAGCCCGCCGTGATCATCACCCAGGACCTGCTCTCGTCAGTCTTCGGCCTCGAGGCCGAGGTGCTGAGCGACCCGCGTACCGGGCTGCCGATCGTCGTGCCGGTCGCGTCGGCCGTCGGTGTACGTACGGGCTAGACCGTCGGGGTCGGCGGCGCCGTGGCCGGGTCGCCGTCGACGGCGGCCGCGAGCTGCGGCACGTAGCGCTCCAGGACGTACGGGATGCTCAGCGGGGTCACCATGCTGTGCCCGATGTAGTAGGGACCGTCGCTGGCGTTGATGTAGACCTCCCGGCCGTCGGAGGACGCGGCGGTCTCGGACCACAGGCCGCCGGTCTGCCGGGCGATCTGCTGCTCGGTCGCCAGCCAGACGACGCAGTCGTGGTCGAGCTCCTTGACCCGCTCGGGCGAGATCGAGCCGCCGAACTCGTCGCCGCCGATGTCCTCGAACTCCGCGGGGAAGGTGAAGCCGAGGCTGGTCAGGATCTGCGACCGCGGGTCGTCCGGCCCATAGATGTAGATCCCGTCGTACGGCGTCGCGACCAGGGCCACCCGGTCGGTGAACTGGGGATGCTCGTCCCGGTAGCGCGCCACGAGCGCGTTGACGTCGTCGACGACCTGCTGGGCCGCCTGCGGCTGACCGACGGCCGTTCCGACCATGAGCGTCGACTCGTCCCACGGCGCGCCGTAGTCGACGAAGCCCTCCGGCTGGGCGACGACCGGCGCGAACTCCGACAGCAGGCGATACTCCGACTCGGTCATCCCGGAGTAGAGACCGAGGATGAGATCGGGCGCCTGCTCGGCGACGCTCTCGACCCGGATCCCGTCGGTCGCGTTCAGCACGACCGGCAGGTCGGCCTCGCCGAGGCTGTCGGTCGCCCAGGGAAAGATCCGACCCGGCGCCTTGCCGAACCAGTGGGTCACCGCTACCGGCACGATGCCCAGCGCGAGCAAGGCGTCCTGCTCGTTGAGGCCGACGCAGACGACCCGTTCCGGCGCCTTCTCGACTTCGGTGCTGCCGTACTTGTGATTGATGGTCGCGGGGAACGCGTCGGCCTCGGCGTCTTGCGCCCGGCCCTGCGACGGCGGGGTGTCCTCGGCGCAGGATCCGATGAGGGGCGCGAGCGCGAAGGCGGACAGACCCGCGAGGACGGTTCGGCGATTCGGTGGCACGGCAGGCTCCCAGACGATAACGACTTAGGTAAGCCTCACCTTACTGAGTCGGCAGCACCGCGTCGACCTCGGGGTCAGCGTCCGATGCGCGCTCCGTCCACGCGGAAGCTGCAGATCACCGACGGCCGTGGGAAGCGGTCGGAGTGCGGCCAGGTGCTCGACGGGTTCTCGAACGTGGACCCGTCGGTCTCACCCGGGTGCTGGACGGCGTTGAAGACCGTCTTGCCGTCGGGCGAGATCAGCGGGCCGCAGGTCTCGGCGCCGAAGGGCACGGTGAGGAACTGCAGCACCTGACCCCGGTTGGCACCCTCGATCGGCACCGCGAACATGCCGTCGTTGGATCCGAGCACGTTGCCGTCCGTCGAGATCCAGAGATTGCCGCTCGGATCGAAGGCGACGTTGTCGGGACACGAGATCGGGCTGACCTGGTCCTTCGGGTGACCGCCGAAGTAGGTCTCGGGCGCCTCCGGGTCGCCGCACACGAGGAACAGCAGCCACCGGAACGTAGCCGCCGCCGCGTCGTTGTCGGCCTCGGTGAACTCGAGCACATAGCCGTTGCGGTTGCCCGACGCCGACTCGAGCGGTGCGCCGAGCTCGTCACGGACCATCGACGACGCGAGCGGGTTCGCCTCGTCGACCGGGAACGTCGAGCCACGCGCCGAGTTGTTGGTCAGTGCGGCGTAGACCTTGCCGGTGACCGGGTTCGGCTCGACATCCTCCGGTCGGTCCATCCGCGTGGCGCCGACGGCGTCCCCGGCCAGCCTGGTGTCGATGAGGACGTCGGCGACTGACATGCCGTCGACGAACGACTCGCGGTGGCTGGCCAGGGGGATCCATTCGCCGGCCCCGTCGAACTCGCCGTCGTCGGTGCCGTCGCCGGTCAGCTTCGCGACGTACAGCGCGCCGGTGTCGAGCAGAGTCAGGTTGTGCCTGCGGGCCGCCTGGCCGTTGCCCGGCCTGAACTTCTGCGCCGACACGAACTTGTAGAGGTAGTCGCCACGCTCGTCGTCGCCCATGTAGACGATCGCATGGCCGTCGGCGCCGATCCGGACATTGGCGCCCTCGTGCTTCATCCGGCCGAGCATGGTGCGCTTGACCGGCCAGGCCTTGCCGTCGTACGGGTCGATCTCGATCACCCAGCCGAAGCGGAAGGGCTCGTGCGGTTCGACCGTCATGTCGAACCGTTCGTCGACCGCGCTCCAGCCCCGACCGGCACCCGTCAAGCCGTACCGTTCATAACTTGTGGCGTACGTCGGATCCAGTTCCCCAGATGCGTCGAAGTAGCCGTTGAAGTTCTCCTCGCCGGACAGCACCGTGCCCCACGGGTTGTGCCACCCGCGCAGTTGTTGACCGTGCCATGGGCGGTCCGACCCTGCGGGCTCGCGGCGGTACGCAGCCGCGGGTCGCCGGCGGCCGGGCCGGCGATCCGGAACGGTGTCGTGGCGGTGATGCGCCGGTTGTGCTTGGTCTTCTCGGGCCGGACCCGGCTCCACGAGCCTTCCCGCGAGCCTTTGGCGATCTCGAGGAACGACAGCCCATGCGCCTGCATGGCGATCTTGATGATCGTCTCGTCGGAGTAGCGGCCCTCGGGGAACATCAGCACTTCGTCGGTGTACTCGTGGTTGACGCAGAGAATCGCGCGGTCCTTCTTCCCTTGAATCGGGAGAAAGCCGACGTAGTCGCAGTTGTAGCCGAATTGCTTCGCCTGGGCCTGCGGCGTCTGGCGGAAGGCGTTGAACCCCGGGGCGTCCGGAAGCACACGGTCGCCCCACCGCGCGACGACGTCGTAGTCGTAACCGGGCGGGACGGTGACGTTGTCGCGCTTGTTCGGTTCGACCGGCGTGAAGGTGAGGGCGACAGCGGCCGCCGCCGGAGCCGGGTTGAGCAGCGGAGCCAAGGCGGCGCCGGCCGATGCGGTCGCGCCCACAGCCAGGATGGTGCGGCGGGCGACGGCCTTGCCGAGCAGGTCACGGACGTGCGGGTTACCGGACGTGTTGGGCTCGGGGTGATCGCACTGGTTGCCGCAGCGGAACTTGCAGGTCATCCAGCTACGTGAGCCGTGTGGTCCGGACGTGCCGACCAGCGGCAGGAAGTGAGGGGTCATCGGGCATGCTCCCGCTGAGCGAGGTTGACGGACGGCCAGAAACTACGGGTGTTGCGTGAGGAATGTATGACCGTGAGGTGAACGTCCCACGGCAGTTGAAAGTTCGATCGACAATCGACTCACAGTAATGGCGTCCGTGCGCTTCGTGATTCCTGGGGAATTCCCGTAACGGAATGGGGGTACGAACAGATGTATCACCATGTCATCGACGATCACACATCGTGAGATCGTCGCCCCGGCTAAACCGCGACTGAACTACCGCGGCACGGACCGACCCGTGCCGTGGGCGATGGGGCTGAAGGGCTCCGACTCGGCGTTGCTGCGAGAGGGAGGCAGCAAGGCGGAGTCGGAGCCCTTCGGGTGTTGGGCGATGGGGCCTCGTGTATCAGGCCGCGCCAGCGGCTCTCCTCCGCCATATCGGTCCATTCCAGATCGTGGACAGTACGAAACGTAGCAAGCTGAGTTCGGAAGGTAGTCGGGTCTAAAGGCCCGTTGTCCTGGCTACCAGTTCGACTAGCGTTTACCTCGAGTTCAGTCGCGGGATCTCAACAAACGGGCGCAAACGGGGAAGCGCCGCGACAGGGAGCAACATGCAGACCCGATACGGACGCCGTGGCGTCGGCCCGGTCCACATCGAGATGCGGAGCGATTTGCTCCGGGATTCGCAGGGTTCACCAGCGAGCAAGGCGGCGTCGTGTCGACGCACGCCGTCGTCCCCATGGCCGCAGCTAGGGGGCTCGGAGCTGAGCATCGGCCACGGGGGCGTGTCATGAGGTTGGTGCTCTGCGACGACCATCGGCTCCTCCTCGAAGCGCTGTCAACCGCACTCAGCGCCCGCGGCTGGAGCATTGAAGCCACCGCGACGACACCGGACGACGCGGTCCGGGCCGTTGAGCTCCACGAGCCGGACGTCCTCGTCACTGACGTGGCGTTCCCTTCGGGCGACGGGCTCGACGCCGTGCGGGTCGTCGTCGACCAGCATCCGCGGACCAAGGTCGTCATCCTCACTGGGCTCGACTCGCCCAAGGTCGTACGCGAGGCGCTCGAGATCGGCGTAGCGGGATACACCCGCAAGGCCCACAGCATCCAGACGATCGGCGATGTCGTCGAACGGGCCGGCAGCGGCGAGATCGCCATCGACGCCGCGCTGCTGCGCCAGCTGGCGATCCGGCGGGACGGCGCGCCGTCCACGGCCCGGACGCTGCTCGGCCTGCTGACACCGCGCGAGCGCCACGTACTCGAACTGCTCGTCGACGGCCGCAACACCGCCGAGATCGTGCGTCAACTGCGCATCTCCGACAGCACCGCTCGTACGCACGTCCAGAGCATCCTGTCCAAGCTCGGTGTGCACTCGAGGCTGCAAGCGGTCGCCCTGCTGCATGAGGAGATCGCCAAGGGATCGGAGCCGGCCGTCGTCGATATGCCGCGCCGCGAAGCTCTGATCCCATCACGAGGTCCCGTCCGCCTGCGAGTGAGTGGAGCGTAGATGTACGACGCACTCTCAATCGAGATCGACGAGCGACTGTCCGAAGTGACAGTGGTGTCCCCATCGGACACGATCAGCGTCGCCCTGCTGCTCCCCGAGCAAGCGTGGGTGGACGCGCTGGAGATGCTGCTGGGCATGCAGCCCGACATCGACGTCGTGGCCGCGCATACCAGTGCCGACTGGATCCGTAGTGCCGTGACCGCCGGCGACGTCGACCTGCTGCTTGTCAACATCGACGAGCAGGTCGTGGGCCCGGCCCTGATCGAGGACCTGCGTTCCCGATGCGACGCACTCGACGTCGTGGCCGTGACCGAGGTCGAGGACGCGACGCTCCTCTGCGCGGCGGTCCGGGCCGGAGTGCGCGGCTGGGTACGCAAGAGCGCGTCGGCGGACCATCTGGTCCGGGTCATCCGGGGTGTCAGTCGCGGCGAGGCCTGGTTCCCCCCGGCGTTCGTGACGAAGCTGCTCGATTCGCTCCTCAAGGCCGAGGAGACCCGTCTCGACTCGCTCGGCGTGCTGTCGGCGCTGTCGACGCGCGAGCTCGAGGTGCTCAAGTGCCTGATGGAAGGGCTGACCCGGCGCGATATCGCCGAGCGTTTCGTCCTGTCGCCGCACACCGTGCGTACGCATATCAACAACATGCTGCGCAAGCTCGACGTGCACAGCACGCTGGCGGCGGTGTCGATCGCGCGCCAGGCCGGCCTCGGTGAGCAGGCGAACGGGCAGCGGGCGTCAGCCTAGCCCTTGTTGCGTAGTCGATCTCACCACTTCGTGTGATTCGGCGCCGCTGGATCCTTCATAGATTCAAGGAGACCAGCGAGGCGGGGATCAGTCCCCCCGAGACATGCCGAGGGGGCGTATGGGGCTCGAGAGTGTGCCTTTCTCGCGACCGGTGATCGTGCCGGAAGCGGTAACGGCGACGCAGCGCGTGCTCACCTCCGGGTGGGTCACCACCGGACCCGAGTGCGCGGCGTTCGAGGCCGAGTTCGCGGCCTGGGTAGGCGCCGAACATGGGATCGCCGTGTCCTCCTGCACGGCGGCGGTGGAGCTCGCGCTGCGTTCGCTGCACCTGCCGGCCGACGCCAAGGTGCTGGTGCCGACGATCACGTTCTGCGGCGCCGTCACCGCGATCGCCCACGCTGGTCTGCAGCCGGTGCTTGTCGACGTCGACCCGGACACCGGTGAGGTCACGCCCGCCACCTGCGCCTCCGCGGCCGCGAGCTGCGGCGGCGCCGACGCGATGGTGGTCCTGCACTTCGCCGGCTACCCGGCGCCGGTGGCCGAGCTCGCCGAGGCGGCCGGACTGCCGCTGTCGCACGTCGTCGAGGACGCCGCCCACGGTCTCGGGACGTGGGTCGGCGACCAGCCGGTCGGCAGCATCTCCCGGGCCACCTGCTTCAGCTTCTACGCGACGAAGAACCTCCCGATCGGCGAGGGCGGGATGGTCACCACCGACGACCCGGAGCTGGCCGACTGGATCCGAAGCGCCCGGCTGCACGGGATGTCGGCCGACGCCTGGCGTCGTTACGCCCCTGGCGGGTCGTGGCGCTACACCGTCACCGAGCCTGGCCTCAAGGCCAACCTCTCCGACGTCGCCGCGGCGATCGGCCGCGCACAGCTGCGGCACCTCGACCGCTGGCAGCAGCGCCGGGTGGAGATCGTCGCCCGGTATGCGGCCGGGCTCGCCGGTGTGGCGGGACTCGAACTGCCGATCGCGCCACCGCGTGGACGGCACGCCTGGCATCTCTACGTCGTCCGCGTGAAGCCCGAGTACGGCATCGACCGCGATGCCCTCTCGGAGGCGCTCGCGGCGCGTGAGATCGGCTCGTCGGTGCACTTCATCCCGGTGCACCACATGGCGTACTTCCGTCGGGCCGCGATTGTTCCCGACGGCGGACTCCCGGGTGCGGATGCCGTGTTCCCGGAGCTCCTCTCCCTGCCTTTGCATCAAGGAATGAATGACCAAGAGGTTGATGCGGTCTGTGCAGCGCTCGCAGACGCCCGCCTCCAGCTCAGCGCTCAGGAGGTCGTCAGTTGACTGCTCTCAACGGCCATACCCATCCGGCGCCGTCGTCGACCAGGGGTCGCCTGCTCCGCACCCTGGTGGTCGGTGCCGGCGTGGCTGGACGGGCGCTCGCCCGCGATCTCGCCGCGGCGCCGGAGTTCGGACTCCAGCCGGTCGGATTCGTCGACGACGACCCGACCAAGCTAGGCACCGATGACGTCCCTGTCGTCGGCACCCTCGACAGCCTGACCGAGGTCGCTCTCGCTCACGATGTCGCCGTCGTCGTGCTGGCGATCCCGCGGCTGGAGCCCCAGGCCTTCCGCAAGGTCGCGGCGTCGGCCGCGGCCGCCGGCGCGAGCGTGCGTTATCTGCCGTCGTTCGTCGCGGCCATCGAGCGGTCGATCGTCGGGAGCGACATGCGCTGGCTCGATGTCGGACGCCTGATCGGACGCGACGAGATCCACGTCGTCAGCCCGGAGGCGGGCGCCATCATCGAAGGCCGCTGCGTCCTGGTGACCGGCGCCGGCGGATCGATCGGCAGCGAGCTGTGCCGGCAGGTGTTCGGGTTCGGGCCGCGCCGGCTCATCATGCTCGACCACGACGAGTCCAACCTGCATCGTCTGCAGCTCGAGCTGTGGGGCGACGGCCTGCTGGACGACGAGGACTGCGTCGTGGCCGACATCCGGGACCGCAGCCGGATCGACCAGATCTTCGCCGAGACCAAGCCCGATGTCGTCTTCCACGCGGCCGCGCACAAGCACCTTCCGCTCCTGGAACGGCATCCGTGCGAGGCGGTGAAGTCCAACGTCCGCGGCACCGAGAACGTCCTCTGGGCCGCCATCCAGCACGGAGCCGAGCGGTTCATCCTCATCTCGACCGACAAGGCCGCCGACCCGAGCTCAGTGCTCGGTGCGTCGAAGCGGCTGGCGGAGATCATCGTCCAGCAGGAGGCCGGCAGCCGTACTCGGGTGGCCTCGGTTCGCTTCGGCAACGTCTTGGGCAGCCGCGGATCGCTGCTGACGGTCCTGACCGAGCAGATCCGCAACGGCCTTCCGGTGACCGTCACGCATCCCGAGATGACGCGGTTCTTCATGACGATCGAGGAGGCGGCCGGTCTGGTGGTCGAGGCCGCCCGGCTGGCCGAGAACGGTGAGACGTTCATCCTCGACATGGGCGAGCCGGTCCGGATCCTCGACGTGGTCCACGCGTTCGCCCGGCTTCTGCACCTGCCGGACGTCGAGATTCAGTACACCGGCATGCGCAATGGGGAGAAGCTCGCGGAGACGCTGTTCAGCGAGCACGAACGGCCCACCGGCACCGAGCATCCACGGATCTACCAGACCGAAGGGGACCCGCAGATGCAGGGATTCCGGCGGCTGCTGCGCGGGCTCTACGACGCGGCCGCAGCCAACGACGCCGTCGCGGTGCGCGACCACCTTCGCTCGATCCTGCCCGAGTATCAGCCGGCCGCCGCGGGAGTTCCCGCCATGGCCGCACCGTACGCGGACGACTACTGATGACCGCCCCGAACTATCACGCCGGTCATGCCAGCGGCGTCATGAGGGGACCGCGCAAGGGTGCCGCGGGGCATGGGCACCTGGACGTCTTCCTCACCGCCACTGGCGTGAAGGTTCTGGACATGATGCGCGGGGCGGCGCCGGGAACGCGGCGGCTGCTGCTCGGCCAGCCGGGGGCGGGCGTGGCCGACTACGCCGTCGCGGTCGCTGACCGGAGGAGCTCGGAGGCGGCCATCGAGGCCGAGGCCCGGACCCTCGAGGAACTGCAGACCCGAGCCGCCCCGACGTTCGCGGATACCCTGCCGCGGTTCGTCGCTCCGTTGTCGGTCGGCGATCGGCCGGCCGTGGTGATGCGTGCCGTGCCCGGCATGGAGCTGGAGAGCCGGCGGACCTTCGGGCCGCCGTCCCGCACCGACCTGGACGCGGTGTCGTCCTGGCTCGACGCACTCTGGCTCAGCACGGGCGGTCGCAGCGAACCCGCCGAGCTGGGCGGCCGCGCCGCCGACCTGCTGCTCGCGCGCTACTGCGGCTCGCGGCATCTCGCCGCCACCTTGGGTGCGCTGCATCGCGCTCGGGGTCGGCTCGGCACCGTCGAGGTCCGGCGCACCGCCGTACACGGCTGCCTGTGTCCGCATCACGTGTACGTCCGGGACGGGGTGGTCACCGGTGTCGACGACTGGGGATTGGGCGCGCCGGTCGGCGAGCCGCTGCGGGACCTGGGGAGCTTCGCGGTACGGCACGCGCGGGGGCGGCTGCCCGACATCGTGGCGGATCGAAGCCGCCATGCTCACCTGCTCCGCGACTTCGTCCGGGCCGGGCTCGACGCGCTCGGGATCCCGGTCGATCGGTGGCGCGACGTCCTCGTCCTGGCCCAGGCCGAGTACGCCGTCGACGCGATCGAACGCGGCCAGGTGGATGAGATCAGGCTGCTCGCGGCGGCGGTGAACGCCCTGCCGAGCGAACCCGGAGAATCGGAGGCGGCCCGCCTATGAGAGTCATCGTCACCGGGGCGGCCGGCTTCGTCGGCTCGCACCTTTGTCAGCGGCTCGTGGACCACGGTGACGAGGTGGTCGGCATCGACTGCTTCACCGACTACTACAGCCCGCGCCGCAAGGAGGCGAACCTCGCCTCGCTCGCGACCCACAGCAACTTCACCCTCCAGCGGCTCGACCTGCTCTCGGCACCGCTCGTCACGCTGCTCGAGGACGCCGACGTCGTCTACCACCTCGCCGGTCAGCCCGGTGTCCGCGGCTCGTGGGGGCAGGACTTCGACCCGTACATTCAGCGCAATGTCCTGGCGACGCAGCGGCTGCTCGAGGCGGCCCTCGAGGCGTCCCTGTGGAAGTTCGTCTACGCCTCGAGCTCGTCGGTCTACGGCAACGCCGCGACGTACCCGTCCAGCGAGCTGCTCCGCCCAGAGCCGGTCTCGCCGTACGGAGTCACCAAGCTGGCGGCCGAGCACCTGTGCGAGCTCTACCGCGTCACCTCTGGGGTGCCGACCGTGTCGCTGCGGCTGTTCACCGTGTACGGACCGCGGCAACGGCCCGACATGGCGTTCTTCCGCATCGTGGACGCGGCGCTCAGCGGTAAGCCGTTCCTGCTCTACGGCGACGGCGAGCAGAGTCGCGACTTCACCTACGTCGGCGACGTCGTCACCGCGATGCGACAGGCGGCCCTCTCGCCCTGGACCGGCGTCGCCAACATCGGCGGCGGTTCGCGTACGACCATGAACCAGGTCATCGACACCGTCTCGGCGCTGGCGCGGCCGGTCGACGTCGTCCGGCTGCCGGTGCAGCGCGGCGACGTACGGCACACCGCCGCGGACACCACCGTCGCCCGCGACGCCTTCGGCTACGTGCCGTCGGTCGGGCTCGAGGAGGGTCTCGCGCAGATGGTCGACCCGGCGGCGTTCGAATTCGCCCTGGACGAGGCCTGAGGAGATCGCGATGCGTCGTTCCCTGTGGCCGGCGACACCGGCCCGAGTGGTCGGCCGGGACGCCCTGCCCGCGCAGCCGGAGCTGCCGAAGGTCAAGGTGCTGCACGTCATCACGCGCTTCATCGGCGGCTCGGGCGGCAACACGCTGCTGTCCGCGACAGGCATGGACCGCGAGCAGTACGAGACCTGGGTGGCCGCGATGCCGGGCGGGCCGCTGTGGGAGCTCGCCGAACGCGACGGCGTTCGCACCGTCCACGTCGAGAACATGCGGGAGCGGATCGCGCCGTGGCAGGACTTCCTCGCCTGCATCGAGCTGGTGCGGTTGATGCGCCGCGAACGGTTCAGCGTTGTGCACACGCACTGCTCCAAGGCCGGGTTCATCGGCCGGATCGCGGCCAAGATCGCTCGCGTGCCGGTCGTCGTCCACACGTTCCATCTGTTCGCGGCCCACGACGGACTGTCGCGTCGGCGCCGGTTCGCCTACCTCGCGCTTGATCGCTGCGTACGCTCGTTCGCCCATCGCTATCTGGCCGTCGCGCCCCGGGTCGCGTGGGAGGCGGTCGAGCAGCGACTGGCTCCTCCGGGCACCGCGCAGGTCGTGCCGTCGGCGGTGGATCTCGGGGCTGTCCCGATGAATCCCGACCCAGAGGTGCGGAGCGAGCTCGGGATCCCCGAGCGGGCACCGATCATCGGCACCGTGGGCCGGATCGTCGCCCAGAAGGCCCCGCTCGACTTCGTCCGGATGGCGGCTCGAGTTCGCGCCGAGCGGCCCGACGCGGAGTTCGTCATGGTCGGCGACACCGCTCTGGAGAGCGCCTCGCTGGAGGAGGAGACCCACCGCGAAGCCGAGCGGCTCGGCGTGCCGATCCGGTTCACCGGCTTCCGTGACGACGCCCCGCGGGTCGCCGCGTCGTTCGACGTCTACGTCGTACCGTCCCGCTACGAAGGCCTCGGCCGCGCTGTGACCGAGGCCATGGCTTCCGGTCGCCCGGTCGTCGCGACCGCAGTGAACGGCGTGCCCGATCTCGTGGCATCGGGCTCGACCGGCCTGCTCGCGACGCCGGGCGATCCGGAGTCGCTGGCCACGTCGGTGCTGTGGCTGCTCGACAATCCCGATGCGGCCGGCCGGATGGGCCGGCAGGGGCGCGAGCGGGTGCGGCGGCACTTCGGTCAGTCCGTGATGTGCGGCGAGCTGGACCACACCTACCGCGAACTGCTCGGGCTGCCCGATCCGGCGGGAGACGAGGCACCAGAGGTCCCGCGCCAGCGTGGCCAGGTGAACGGGCACGCCCGGCCGGAGATGGACCGCGCGCAGCGGGGTTAGCGGTCCAGCGCGTCGGCGGAATCGCTCACGAAATTCGCCGGCGTTCGACGGAGATCGAGCGCCAGTCGCCATTCCGGGTGTGCCGCCGGGTGGGCCGCCAACCCGCCTCCTGCAGCGCCTGGCGCAGGCTGGTTTCATCAGTTGGCAGGGTGATGGTCGCGACGGGATCGGGCTGGTCGTGGCGGTGGATGCGGATGCTGCCGTCGTCTCGAACCCGCGCCACATACGTGATCACGTAGCCGCTCACGACCCGACTTCCCTCGGTGCTCCATGCTCCCGAAGGATGTGCTGCCAGCACCGGTTGTCATGGACCGTAGACCGCCGACACCGGCCACCAGAGAACGTGGCCGCCTCGCACCTCGAAGCACACAAGGGCGCGGGCGAAGCGGTGCCCCTCAGGGCGGCGGTCGAGCGCAGGGTCATGAGGAGATGGGCCTTTCAGGGAGGTTGGCCGCCGAGTGGTGGCGGCCCTTGCTGTTGTTGCTCCTGGTGGTGGTGGTTTCCTGTGCTTGACCTTGAGGTCGGGCTGTCCGCCTCACGAGCCGGGCACCGGGTCCAGTCGCGGAACCGGGGCGCTCGGTGCGCGGCACGTCAGACGTCAGCTGCGAGTGCGTGAGGGTTAGGGTGCGTGACGCGGGTGTCGGGCGCGCTCTCCCTTCCCCTGGGGGAGGACGCACCCGTTCAGCCCGGATCGCTCACAGTCCGGTCTGGTTGACGCCGTACGTGGCCTGCTGCGTGGTGTAACCCTCGTACTCCAGCTGGTCGATGAGCCCCGAACGGGAGAACGAGTCGTAATCCAGATAGTCCTTCGCAGCCGCGGCGGCCTGCACGTTCCAGTCCACGTCGATGTGGTTGACCGCAAAGGTGGCGTCCTCGGTCTTGTAGCCCTCGAACTCGAGCTGGTCGACCAGGCCGGACTCTGAGAATGCGGTGTAGTCCAGGTAGTCGATCGCGGTGGCGATGGCGTTCTCCTGGGCGGTGGTGTAGTTGGGCGTCTCCTTCTCGACGGCCGGCTTCGGCTTGGCCTTTTCCCTCGCGGGGGCAGCGGCCTGCTCCTTCACGACCTCCTCCGCGTGGGTGGTCTTGTTGTCCTCGGGGACCTCGCAGGCGGTAGTGCCGACGACGACCGCAGCGAGTGCGGCGACGGCGACCAGGGCCTTGGTGATGTTGCGCATGGTGGTTCGTCCTTCTTACTGGTGCGCCGGTCGGCGCGGTTGGTGGTGAGCCGGGGGCTCGCGCCCCCGTGGCCCCTGGGGGGAGAGGCGGCCCGTTCAGTCCGGTCCGGCTCTGGCGACTAGTCGCCTGTGACACGATCGATGGCTACTGAACGTAACTTTATCTTGAAGCTATTGATTCTCCAAATCGGTGCTATGTGACCTCTATGACTTCTCTCTGCTACAGTCGGTCCCATGCCGCGCCCCTATGGAGACCCTGTCGAGATCGTCACCGAACCGATCCCCGCGCAATCCCCGTTCATCCCTGGGGACGCCAAGATCGTGGTTGGGGCGGTCGCTCCCGCGTCGCCTGATCCGATCCCGATCGTGCTGCTCCCGGGTTTCGAGTACCGGATGCGTGAGTGGCGGCACCCGAACACGGGCGAGATCCACTGGCGACTCGAACGGAGGAAGTCCGCCCAGCACGGCGACGACGAGTAGCCTCACACCGATCGCCGCGCCGCAACTGGTGGCAAGGGGATCATGCTTAAGGTCGGTGCCCCACCGGGCACAGCTACGAGTCGCGACCCCCACCGATCCTCGGCTGGGGCAACACCCGCCAACCCGAACCGCCGCGACGACAACCTCGTGAACCCGCCCGGACCGTCGTCGAGCTCCACCGTGATCGGCTCCCGATCGAATACGCCGGGCAGCGCCACCGCCAACCCCGCGCGGCATAGACGCGCTGCCTGCGAGGATTCCCGCGTGCGGGTCTGAGCGCGAGCGCCTAGGGTCCGCACTGTGACGAACACCGATTGGTCGGAGTGGCACGACGCGTACGCTCGGCCAGGCTCGGGGCTCGGCGACCGGCTCGTCGCCGTCCGCGCCCAGATTGACCGCCGCCTGGATGCCACCGGCCCCGACCCCGTACGCGTAGTCAGCGCCTGTGCTGGCGACGGACGTGACCTGCTTGGCGTTCTCGCCGGGCGCTCGGACCCCGATCGAGTCACCGCCGTCTTGGTCGAATACGACGCCGGGCTGGCCGCCTGCGCCCGACGGGCCGCCAAGACGCTGCCCGCGCGGATCGACGTCTGACAGGCCGACGCGGGCGCAGAGTGACGTTTATGCGGGCGCGGTCCCGACGTCACCCCCTCCATCCGAGGATGGTTCGTAGCCGCTGGCTTCGAGGAGATCGCCTTCGTCGCATCCGACGCAGACCAGTGGTCGGTCGGCGTCCATCGCCTGGTCGCCCAGCCCCGTCCCCTTGAGCCCGGCTGTCGCTGGTTCACCTTCTTTCGGTGACCCGCAGACCGGACTGAGGAGGCCGGGAAGCCCCCAATACCGGGCCAAAGGTCCCGTCTTGGTCGGGACGCTCGGAGGGTCCGCTTGCTGGGGCGGCGCGGGCCTGAAATCACCCTGGATTCAGGCGTCGATCTAATCCTTTCGGCGTAGCCCAGATACGCACCGATGCTCGTGTCTGGCGGCGGCGTCACGCCTAGATTCGACTTGATTGTCAGGGGGTGCATACGCCAGGTGAAATCCGACGAACTGACCACCGCTCCATCTCGGCCGGCCGGCCGCGATCTGACGAGCCGTGCATCCCTGAACGCGGTCGCGTCCGGATTGGACTATTCGGTACGAGCCGCCGTCGAGCTCGTGGTGAGTCCGCTGCTCGTTTCGGGGCTCGGCGCGCAGGTCTACGGTGCATGGCGCGTGCTGTGGCAGTGGTCGGCGTATGTATGGGGCGCCAGCGGGCGCTCGGCCCAGGCGTTGCAGTCTGCGATCTCCAACCGGCAGTGGACGGCGACGCCGGACGAGAAGCGGCAGCTGGTCGGCAGCGCGGTCGCAGTCTGGCTGATCTTCCTTCCACTGCTCCTGGCTGCCGGCGCCGTCGGCGTCATCTGGGGTCCGGCGTTCCTCGGCGTGCCGGCGAGTGACTACACCGAGGTCCGGGTCGCCGCGGCCATTCTCGTCGTCGACTCGATGGCGGTGACCTTGCTGACGCTGCCCCGGTCGGCACTGCAGGGCGAGAATCTCGGCTACACGCGGATGGGTATCTCGACGGTGCTCATCGCCATCGGCGGCGGCCTGATGGTCCTCGCGGTGGAGCTCGGCTACGGCCTGGTCGGAGTCGCGGCCTCGATCTTGGTGACGTCGCTGCTCACCGGCTACGTCTTCTGGCGCATCACGCTTCGCCGGCTGCCGTGGTACGGCGTCAGCCGCCCGGGGCGCAAGCTCGTGCGCTGGTTCCTCGGACTCTCGACGTGGTTCCTCGGCTGGAAGTTCGTGCTCGAGGCGATGATCGCGAGCGACCTCCTGATTCTCGCCGGGTTCGCGTCGCTGAGCATCGTCGCGGCGTACGCATTGACCAAGTTCGTCGCCGAGTCCCTCAGCCAGGCTCTCAGCCTGCTGGTACAGGCGACGATCCCCGGCATCGGTGGCTACCTCGGCGCCGGCCGGCTGCGGAGGGCGGCGGCGCTGCGCGGTGAGGTCATGTCGCTGCTGTGGCTGGTCGGTACGGCCGCCGGCGCCACCGTCGTCGCCTGGAACGCCTCGTTCGTGGGCCTGTGGGTCGGCGACGACCTGTTCGCCGGCGAGACGGAAACCCTGCTCATCGTCGTACTGGCGCTCCAGCTCGCGATGATCAAGGCCGACACGTTCATCATCGACGTCGCGCTGATCCCGCGGGTCAAGGTGGTCGCGGGTGTCGTGTCCGCCGTGCTGTCGATCGGCCTCGCCATCGTCGGCGTCGGCGTGTTCGACGCCAGTGTGACCGGACTGTGCCTCGGCCTGATCGCGGGTCGCATGGTGCTGGGTCTGGTCGCGCCGTGGGCGGCCGGCCGCGTGCTCGAGCAGTCGGTCGGCGCCCAGTGCAAGGCGGCGGTTCGGCCGCTGATCGTGACCGTCGTGGTGTTCGCCGGCGCGCTGCTGGTGAGTCAGCGGTACGTGGTCGACTCCTGGCTGCTGATCGTCCCGGTCGCGGCGCTCACCGTGGTCGCGGCGGGTCTATTGGCGGCGTTCACCGGCCTGCGTCGCGAACAGCGCGACCAGCTCCTGATGCGAGCTCGGGCCACCGTCACCCGGCTGCGGGGTGCGACATGACGGTGACCCTCCATCCCTCGCCGGCAGCGGACCGCCAGCAGCCGCAGCCGGTGGTGTCCCGCCTGCCCGAGACCTTCGTCATCGCGGGCTCGGTGGTCGCGCCGCTGAACCTGATCATCGCGGCCAGCCTGACCGTCTATGACGTGATCCTCGGGATGGCCGCGGTGATGCTGCTGCTCGAGCGGCGACGGCTCCCGCTGCCACCGAAGGGGTACGTCGCGTGCGCCTTCATCTTCGTCTTCGCCGCCTTGATCAGCGCCTATCGCGCGACGTTCCCGCTCGAGGCGCTGACGCAGATCATCCAGTACATGTTCATCTTCTTCGTGCAGATCCCGGTGATCCTCGCGGTGATCCGGACGCGGAAGACCGCGCTGCTGAGCCTCGCCCTCATGTGCGCCGGCACGCTGGCCGCCATCTTGCACGCGCACATCAGCGAGCAGACCCAGGGCGCCGGGCGCGTCGTCGTCTTCTACAGCGAGAACCCCAACCGACTCGGCTATCCCACGGCCTACCTGCTGCCGATCCTGATCGTGTTGTGGATCGCCGCGGACCAGATGTGGCGGCGTAAGCGCTGGCTGTTCACCGTCCTGCTCGCCGGGTCGGTCTACCTCGCGATCTGGGCGCTCGCCGCGTCGGCCTCGCGCAGCGCGGCGCTCGGCTCGATCGTGGCTCTGGTCGTGTTCGTGGTGCTCCGCCCCGGCGTGAGCGTGGGGCGAATGCTCTTGCGAGCGGTCTGTCTGGCCGGTGCGGTCTCCGCCCTCATCGTGCTGCTCGCCAGCACCGGCCAATTGCCGTCGACGCTCGAGGACCGGGTCGAGCGCAGCTTCAGCTCGGACACCGAGGACACGACCCATCTGGTCGCGGACCGGGAGAACCTCGCCGACGCCGGGGTACGAGCGTTCTTCGACTCGCCGTTCGTCGGCACCGGACTCGACAACTTCCGCTACGTCGCCGTCGACTACGACCTGGACTCGACTCCGCAGCTGCCCCACAACCTCTGGCTCCAGTTGGTCGTCCAGGTGGGCATCTTCGGAGCGCTGGCCTTCGGGGCGATGTTGCTGCTGTGGTTCCGTGACCTGTTCCGAGCCCGGCGCGACGGCGGGACGCTCGACGGCCTCCTGCTGTGGTCGTTGGTGTCCGCCATGGTCGGCATCTTGACGATCCTCTTCTTCGCGCCGGAGATGCTCGACCGCCACTACTGGCTGATCTTCGCGCTCGGCCTCGCCGTGGTGAACGGGTTGCGGCATCCGTCGAGATGGGAGGGCAACGGATGAGCGACGATACGCGTCCCTCCATCCTGCATGTGATCGTGCGGGCGGGAGCGACGAACAGTCAGTACAACGAGCACTGCCTGCCGGTGCTCCACGAGCGGCGGATCACGATCGCGTCGCTCTTCCCGGCCGACGTCACGCCGCCGCCCGGACTTCGGATGGTCGAGGGCGACGGTACCAAGCGCGGCAGCCTGCGCGCGATCCGGTCGGCCCTCGATCTCGGCCCGTACGACGTCGTCCACGTCCACGCGCCGGCGAGCGGAATGCTGACGCTGTGGGCCTATCTGCGGTCGTTCCGGTCGCGACGCAATCTCGTCTTCACGGTGCACAACTCGTGGCAGAGCTTCCGCCTCCGCAATCGGGCCTTCTTGTACTTCATCATGTTCCTCTATCCGACGGTCGTGATGTGTGGCGCGGCCGCCGCCGAGTCGCTGCCGCGTGTGCTGCGGTTGTTCCTGGCGCCGAAACTGTCGGTCATCCCGAACGGCGTCGACGTCGATCGGGTCGATCTCGCGGTCGGTCGCCGGACGGCGTACGTCCAGGAGGACGGGTTCTCCGTCGCCTCGGTCAACCGGCTGATCCCGATCAAGGATCCGTGGACGGTGCTGCAGGCGTTCGAACACATGAAGTCGCCGGACGCCGAGTTGGTGCTCGTCGGTGACGGGGAGCTACGTGAGGGGCTGGACGCCGGCATCAAGCTCTCCAGCGTCCGCGGCCGGGTACGGATCACGGGGATCATCCCTCGCGACGACGTCTACCGGCTGCTTCGCGACGCGGATGTCTTCGTGTCGGCGTCCGAGGGCGAGGGGCTGCCGGTGGCGGTGCTGGAGGCGATGGTGTGCGGCTGTCCGGTGATCTTGTCGGACATCCCGCCGCACCGCGAGATCGCTGCCGTCGCGCCGGACGTACGACTGGTCCGGCTCGGAGATGTCGAGGGATTCGCCGGCGCATTGCGGCAGCTGAAGGCGTATGGCGCGGCCGAGCGGCGCGCGCTCGGACAACAACAGCGCAACCGGGTGGCGGAACATTTCAGCGTCCGCGCGATGAACGATGGGTACAGGGAGCTCTACATGCAGTTGACCGAAAGCAACGGCGGAATGCGCCAGCCTCCCGGTGAACCGAACCGGTCCCAGTCGTCGGACGACGGCGATGTTGTCGGCCTGCTGGCCAGGATGCGTGCCCGATTGGGCACCTGCATCGCCCTGACACTGCTCGGCGCGTTCGCCGGGCTGGGGTACGCGCAGCTTCAGGATCCGCAGTATCAGGCGCAGTCGAGCCTGATCGTCGGCGACGTCGTCGGCGGTCCGGCCGACCAGGAGGCACTGGACGCCAGTGCCGCGCTGGCGGCCATGTACGCCGACCTCGCCCGTCGCGAGCCGGTGCTCGAACCGGTCGCGCAGGAGGGCTTCGCGTCGGACTGGCAGGACCTGCAGAGCCGGGTCCACGCGGAGGTCGGTGACAAGAACCCGCAGCTCGTCCAGATCGCCGTGACGGCCCCCACCGGCGATGAAGCCTTGCGCCTGGTCGATGCTGTGGCCGAGGGCGTCGTGGCAGTCGCTGATGATGCCCAGCTCAACCGGCAGGACACCTTCGTGGCCGATCAGACGGAATACCTCGAGACTCAGATCGACCAGACCCAGGCCAACATCGAAGAGATCGAGGAGCAGCAGGACTCTGGCGTGTCGAGCGACTTCCTCGATCGCGAGCTACGGCGCGAGGAGCGACGTCTCGAAGGCCTCCAGGACGACTACGCGGGAATCAGCCAGCTTGCAACGGACAACCCGAAGGGTGCGGACGTTGCCGTCCTCGAGGAGTCGTACGCCTCGCGGCATCCGATCAAGCCCGACAAGAAGTCGATGATCGCGGCTGGCGCCGGAGTCGGTCTCGGCTTGGCGGCGACCATCGCCTACATCTCTGGCGGACGGCGTACAGTCCGCGTGGATACCAGCCTCAGCGGGCCGCCGCGCAACGTGAACGGCGCCGGCCCCAGACCTGACGGCGACGACCCACGCACCACTCGTGATCTGTTCGACGAGATCACCTCCGAACGGGGAGGACGTAAGTGACGGAGACGACGACCACGCCGCAGCCGCTGTCGGCCGAGGTTCCGCTTCCTGAGGGAACCCTCGGCCTGGTGGTCGAGCTGTGCGAGGCGCTCGAGACGACCGGTGTGCGCTACTGCCACTGGAAGAGCAATGACATGCTCGATCGATCGGCCCGTGGTGAGAACGACCTCGACCTGCTGATGCACCGAGCGGACGGCCAGCGTTTCGCCGAGATACTCGCCCGGCTCGGCTTCCGCGAGGCGCGGCTCCCGGAAGCGCGGGAGCACCCCGGGGTCAGTCATCACTATGCCTTGGACGCGGCGTCCGGACGGTTCGTCCACATCCACGCCCACTTCCAGCTCGTTCTCGGCGACGACACCACGAAGAACTACCGGCTCCCGCTCGAGAAGGCCTATCTGGCGTCGGTTCAAGGTGGTCAGCTGTTCCCGGTGCCCGCCCCCGAGTTCGAGCTCGCCGTCTTCGTCGTACGCATGATGCTGAAGCACGCGACTTGGGACGCGGTCGCCTTCGGTAAGGGCGGACTGGGGTCGTCAGAACGGCGGGAGCTGGCCTGGCTGACCGAGCGGGCAGACCCGGACATCACGCAGGCGGTCGTACGCGAGCATCTGGCCGGCATCGGAGTCGACCTGTGGAGGCGTTGCCTCGCGTCGCTGCAGCCGGCCGGCACCCTCGTGCAGCGGCTGGCGGCCGGCCGGGCGCTGCTCCGGGCGCTCGCGCCGCACGGTCGCCGCGGCCCGGCCACCGACGCCTGGCTGCGCGTGGCGCGCCGCGGCATGTGGGGAAGCAAGCACTACATCTTGCGCCGGCCGACCCGCAAGCGGCTGGCTCGCGTCGGTGCGACCGTGGCGGTCGTCGGCGGCGACGGCGCCGGCAAGTCGACCGCCGTGGCCGGGCTCAGCGACTGGCTCGACGGTACGTTCGTCGTCCGGCAGACCCACCTGGGCAAGCCGCGGCCGTCCCTGCTCACGCTGGCCGTCAAGGGTCCGATGTACATCGGGCGGAGCGTCGGACTGCTCCCCAGCACGGGCCTGAGCGTCGACCCGAGAACGGCTCGCCCGGAGGACTTCCCCGGTCGCGCCTGGGCGCTGTGGCAGCTCCTGACCGCGCGGGATCGCCGGCTGCAGTACCGCCGGGCCCGCAGCGTCGCCGACGCCGGCGGCATCGTCGTGTCCGACCGCTGGCCATTGCGTCAGATCACGCTGATGGACGGTCCACGCACGACCTGGCTCCGGCCGCACCTCAACGGCAACCGCAGTGTCGTCCGCCGTCTCGTGGATGCCGAGGGCCGCGCCTACGCCCACGTCGCGCCGCCGGACATCCTGCTCGTCCTGCGTCTCGATCCCGAGATCGCGGTGGCCCGGCGTACCGACGAGGATCCCGACTTCGTACGCCGGCGCAACACCGAGCTCTACGGCATCGACTGGTCGGGCAGCGACGCCGTGCTCATCGACGCCACGCAGCCGCCGGACGAGGTGCTGGCGGAGATGCGCCGCGTCGTCTGGGAGAGGCTGTGAGCCGACGGTGACTCGCCGCCCGCGCGTCGTCGAGTTGGTCGGCGCACCCGGCTCGGGCAAGTCGAGTGTCGCCGCCGCGCTCGGCGAGCTGCCCGGCGTCGCGGTCGTCAAGGACCACCAGCGCCGGGACCTTCCGGTGCTGGCCTGGTCCGCCGTGACCGCCGGCCAGGTGCTCTGGGCGACGCCGCCGCGTGGTGTGTCCCGGCTGCGCTGGATCGCCTGGCTGGGCCGGTGCCGGGCCGCTCCCCGGATCGCCCGACGCCGGCTGGCCGCCGGAGCGCGGGTCGTCGTCCTCGACCAGGGTCCGGTCTACACGCTCGGCCGGCTGGCCGAGTCGGCGCGGCGCGACCCCGCCGTCGCCCGATGGCAGCTGGCCGGCGTCGCCGAGTGCGGCCGGTTCCTGGACGCGGTCATCGTCCTCGACGGCGAGCCGAGCCTGCTCGCCGACCGCCTGCGGTCGCGGGCGAAGGCACATCAGGCAGACGATCTGGCGGTGGACGCGGCCGTCACCTATCTGGAGCGGGAACGGGCCATGAGCCGGACGATCGCGGCCGCCGTCGCGGCCGCGGGTGCAACCATGGTCGACGTGGACGCCGCCTGCCCCCTCGCCGACAACATCGCCGCCGTCAGGGCGGTCCTCGACACCGGCCCGGCGCCCGTCGCCGGGACCGGGGAACCCGCGTGACGGCGGTCGTCGAACTGTGCGGCCTGCCCGGCACCGGAAAGACCACGCTGGCCGCACAGGTGGCCGCTGAGCTCACCGAGCGCGGCCAGCGGTGCAAGATCGCGGACGTCGCGATGTCCGCCGCGGTGTCCCGCTCCCGCCGGCTCCAGCGCAAGGCGGTCGGTGTCGGTGCCCAGATCGCCCGGCATCCGGTGCGGTCGGCGGACGCCGCCCGGTGGATCGCCGCCTCGCGCCAGGAGTCCGCTCGTGACGCCGTCGCGGGCCTGGCGCAGTGGCTCACGGTGCAGCAGACGATCCGGGCGGCCCGTCGCGAGGGCGGCGTCCAGCTGCTCGAGGAGGGCATTGTCCAGACGCTCTGGACCGTCGGCCTGCGCGCTCGGCGCGATGTCGTACGCCGGCTCCTCGGCGGCACACCGGCAGCTACCCGGCCCGCCCTCCTGGTCGTCGTCGAGGCCCCGGTCGACGTCGTGAGTGACCGGCTCACCGGACGGGTGTCGCGGCACAGCCGTACGCAGGGGCTCGACGCGGCGGCTCAGGCCGCGGAGCTGCGGCGTGGACAGGAACTGCTGGAAAAGCTCACGACCTGGGCCTCGATCGAGACCCAGGTCGTGAACAACGATGGTCGGACGACGGTGTCGGCACTCGCCACCGTGGTGGCGGACCGGGTGGACCGGATCACCGGCCCGCCCCGTCGTCCCTGATCAGTTGCGGACCGTCAGCACGAGTCCGGTGTTGCCGTTCGGCACGGTGACCGCCTGCCGGCCGTCCTGGGCCGGGACGAACACCCGGAAGCGGTACGTCCCGGTCTGGCCCTGAGTGACGTTGAACTCGTAGTTCGTCTCCGAGCCGGTCAGGGTTCGGGTCTGGGCCAGCACCCAGGTGTTGCTGCCTTGCCGACGCTGCAGCCGCACCTCGGTCCCGCCACCGCCGGGCTCGACGACGCCGCGGACGAACGCCGCCTGGTTCGGCGCAGCCGTGGTCCGGCTGAGGCTGGCGGTCAGGCGCGGTATGACCTGCACCGTCCGATGTGGCGACTCGGACGCGCCGAACTGGGTGTTTGCCACGTGGACCGCCCAGTAGGTCGTCGCCGTGTTCGGCCGGTCGGTGGTCGTGTACGCCCCGCTGCCGTTGGTGTTGACCGTCCGCAGCAGCGCGGCGGGGCCACCGTTGGCCTGCATCCAGATCTGGATCGGCCGGTTGGCCACCGCCGTTCCGTTGGTACGCCGTAGGTTGCCGCTCAGCGTCGTCTGGTTCGGCACCGTCACGGTGGTTGGGTTCGCCGTCATGGTCAGGGTCGTCGCCACCTGGGCCGCCGTCACCTGCACGGTCACGTCGTCGGTCGTCTGCAGCCCGCCGTCGTTGGCCGTGAGCCGGAGCACGTAGGTTCCGGCAGCGGAGAACGAGGCCGTGGTGTCGACCGCGTTCGCGTTGCCGAACGTCACGTTGCCCGGACCACTGACCTCGGACCACGACGTCGTGGTCGTGCCCGGCGAGGCCGGCATACCGTCATCGGTGACGGTGCCGTCAAGCGACGCCGTGGCGGGCAGCTGGATCGCCTGATCCGTACCCGCGTTCACCGTCGGCGCGTCGTTCGGCGGAGCCGGGGCCTGCAGGAACTGCAGGAGGAGTACCGGTGCTGTCAGGCCGTCCTTGGCCTCAGCCGTCCGCCGGCCCGTGCAAGTCGGCTCGGGTGAGCACGTCGGCGCGTCGACCGTGAAGGCGACCGCGTTGTTCTTGGCCCAGCCCGGTCGGTCGATGATCTCCTGCATGATATCCGCGAGCTCAGGCGTCTGCTGGTTCACGCCCGCCTCACCGATCAGGCTCCACGCCGGCGGGCTCCACGGCACCGAGTTCGTGGTGTCAACGCGACCCGAGATGTTGCCACTGCGACCGCCGACGAACTGCGCGGCATTGTCGGCCGCCTCGCCATGGATCGTGAACGACGTCGCGTCAGTGCCGACCTCGTCGGTCTTGAACTGGATCTTGGCGCTGACGATCTCGCCGCCGGCTGGCACCGGGATGTTGGTGAACCGGAGGCCGGTCATGACCCTCTCCACACTCGCCGGACCGTCGTTGCCGAACTCGTTGTCGGCGCTGGACAGATCGACGAACGTGTTGCCGGGCGGTGTGGCGGTGGGCCGGTCGGAGATCTCGATGGCGTCATCGGCGCCGTGCGAGATCGGGATCTGCACCATGCGCACACCGCCGACCGCATAGACGTCGACGATCATCTCGTCGAACCCGGTCAACCCGCCGTCGTCGGCAGTCAGCCGCAGCGTGTACCGGCCCGTTGACGAGAAGGTCGCGGTGGTGTTCGCCGCGTTGGCGTTGCCGAACGTGACGGTGCCCGTGCCCGGCGCGGGGACACCCGGCGTGGGCGGGACCGTCGGCACGGTGGGAACCACGCTCCACGTGGCATTGACCGAACCGTTGGGCTGGCCGTCGTCAGAGATGGCGCCCATCAGGTTCGCTGTCTCGGGCACGTCGATCATCTGGTCGGCACCTGCGGTGACGGCCGGCGGCCGGTTGGTGATCGGATCCAGGTCCGCCGACATCTCGTAGATCATGCCGTCGTTCTCGGTCGGGTGGGAGTTGTTGTCGAGCCCCCGGTCGACGAGGTAGTAGTGCCGCGCGCCCGAACCGTTGGAGGCCGGCGCGATCGTGATGCCGGCGTTCTTCACCGGGTCCGCGGCCGTGATGTCGATCGTCGTCAGCAGCGAGCCGTTGCGGTCGAGCTCGAGGACCGTGTTCGAGTCGTCGAGGACGACCAACGTGTCGCGGACGGCGTCGTACTCGATGCCCTCGGCCTCGAGCGAGCCGTACTTGCCGATGTCGAACTGCGCCACAACGACGTCGTCCTTCGTCGGGGGAACGCCGTTGAAGGCGCCGTCTGGTCCGGGCGACAGCCCGAACACTTCGGAGTTGACGCCGTCGGTCATCCAGAGCATGTTGTGCACGGCGTCGTAGGCGACGCCCTCGGGGTCAGTCAGGCCGAACGTGGACGTCTTGAAGTTGGCCACCGCGGCACCGGCCGCGGTCCGGACGAACACCGACTTCTTGTCGTCGTCGGTGTAGTACCGCTGCCCAGTTGTCGGGTTAACCGCGATGTCGGTCGGCTCGTTCGACCACGGGACCGTGGTGGATGTGGCGATGAGCCCGCCCTGTCGCGTCGACGTGTAGACGTTGGCGCCGGCGTAGATCGGCATCTCGTCGACCTCGCCGTCGGAGATCTCCAGCCGGTCGGTGGCGACGTTGTACGTGATTCCGGACGGGTCCGGACTGGTCGGGCTCCAGGGCCCGGTGTTCCCGGTGTCGCGGGCGGCCACGAGAGTCGCCACCTCGGCGATGGCCGCCGAGGAGGGAGCGACGGCGGCGCCACCCACGAGGGTGATAGCGGGGACGCTGGCGACCACGAATGCCGTCAGCACTCCCGTCGTCGTCGAGCGCTTCTTATGTCTCGGCATTGGTTACTCCCTTCGCGACGCCCGGCCTGCCGGCCCCGGACGTGCTGATTTCGTGTTCCCCGCGATAGCTCTCTGGGGCCTTCTGTGTGGACTCGCGGCGCAGAATCGCCCTGGCTTGTCGAATCAGCAGCGAGATGTCGTACCTCATCGACCTCCGCCGGAGGTAGTCGAGGTCGAGCCGTACCCGCTCGTGGAGCAGGACGGACGTGTAGTAGCGCGCCGGGTCGGGCGAGTCGGCCAGCCGCTCGGACTCGTCCATGAAGCCGAGCGTGGACGGGCCGACCAGGCCGGGCCGCACGCTGAAGACGCGGCGCTCGTCGGGCGTGTAGAGCGAGACGTACTCCGGTGTCTCGGGCCGCGGCCCGACCAGGCTCATGTCGCCCTTGAGGACGTTGAACAGCTGGGGAAGCTCGTCGAGGTACCAGTCGCGCAGGACGCGTCCCACCCGGGTGATCCGCGGGTCGCCCTCCGGGCTGATGTTGTTCCCCAGCCGGTGGGCGCCGTTGATCATCGTGCGGAACTTGTAGATCCGGAAGCTGCGCCCATTGCGTCCGATCCGGATCTGGCGGAACAGGCCGGGCCCGCGCGAGTCGATCCGCACCGCGATCGCGATGAAGATGAGGATCGGCGAGAGCAGCACGATCGCGGACGCGGCGACAACCCGGTCGAAGACGGACTTGAGCATCAGTTCTCGCTCCCCAGCAGCGGCCCGCGCATGCCACGAGCCGCGGACTCGCGGAGGAGGACGAACGGTTCCGCCGCGGTCAGGCCGGCGGCGACTCCGTGCCGCTGGGCGTACGCCGTCAGAGCCTCGAGGGACCGCGGGTGCGGGTACGGCCGGACCTCGGTGTGGTAGGTGTCGGCGTACGCCTTCATCGCCAGCAGCTTCGTCTCGAGCGTCTCGCTGATGTCGACGTAGAGGTTGGGAGCGAACACGCTGCCTGGCTGCGGCGGCGCCCAGTCGGTCGACGACGGGACCTCGAAGGAGCACACCCGCCGGACACTCGATCCGGCGACCGGCCGGGCCGCGACCATCGTGGCGCGCGACACGATCCGGTGGTCCTCGTTGACGTCTCCAGCGAAGTGCGTGAGCACGACCTCCGGCTGGAGCTCGCGTACGCATTCCTCGATCGGCGTGATGACGTCGAGCATCGGAATGACGTCGAGCCGCTGGTCGGCAAGGCCGACGAACACGACTTTTGCGACGCCGAGCGTCTCGCAGGCTCGTCGGGCGCACTCCTCCTGGAGCTCGACCTGGTCGTGCCGCGAGGTGACCCCGTCGGTCAGGATGCAGACCCAGACCTCGTCACCATGCGCGGCATGCCACGCCATGGTGCCTCCGGCGCCCAGGGTCTCGTCGTCTGGATGCGCTGCAACGGTCAGCACCCGCATGCAGTGTCCTCCCCGTACTGATCTCGCCCCGATTTCGCGATGCCTCCAGCTAAGGGCTTCGCGGGCGAACACGCGTCAGCAGTTCGGCGTATCCAATCTCCCGCAGACGGTGGACGCGGGACCTGCCAGTCAGTGGAACGGTGAGAAGTGCAGGGAATAGGCACATGGGACGGGGCGCGATCAGATGACATTGCGGATCAGTGTGTTGGGGTGTGGCTATCTCGGCGCGACGCATGCGGCCTGCATGGCCGAGCTCGGGCTCGACGTCATCGGGGTGGACGTCGACGAGGCGCGGGTGGACGCACTTCGTGAGGGGAATGTCCCGTTCTACGAGCCGGGTCTGGAAGCTTTGCTCCGCAAACATGTCGAATCGGGACGGTTGACGTTCACGACGTCGTACGCCGAGGCGGCCGACTTCGCCGACGTGCATTTCATCTGTGTGGCGACGCCGCAGCGCGACGGTGACTTCGCCGCGGACCTGACGTATGTGAACCAAGTGATCGACGAGCTCGCGCCGATGCTGATGCGCCCGTGTGTCGTGGTCGGCAAGTCGACGGTGCCGGTCGGCACCGCCGCGGGTCTGGCCCATCGCCTGGCGGAGAAGGCGCCGGCCGGTCACTCGGTGGAGTTGGCCTGGAACCCAGAGTTCCTGCGCGAGGGCCACGCGGTCGAGGACACGCTACGGCCGGACCGACTGGTGTTCGGTCTCGCCGGCACCGACCAGTCCTGGCCGTCGGGCCGGACCGAGGAGGTCCTGCGCGAGGTGTACGCCAAGCCGATCGCCGCCGGGACGCCCGTCGTGGTCAGCGACTTCCCGACCGCGGAGCTGGCCAAGGTCGCCGCCAACGCCTTCCTGGCCACCAAGATCTCGTTCATCAACGCCATGGCTGAGCTGTGCGACGCCACCAGCGCCGACGTGACCGTGCTCGCCGACGCCATCGGCCACGACCCCCGGATCGGGCGTCGGTTCCTCGACGCCGGTCTCGGCTTCGGCGGTGGCTGCTTGCCCAAGGACATCCGGGGGTTCATGGCCCGGGCCGGTGAGCTCGGCGTCGGCGACGCCCTCACGTTCCTGCGCGAGGTCGACGCGATCAACCAGCGCCGCCGCGAACGCGTCGTGGAGCTGGCCGGCGAGCTGCTCACCCGGCCCTGGCCCGGATCGCGGGTCGCCGTGCTGGGTGCCGCGTTCAAGCCCAACTCCGACGACATCCGCGACTCGCCCGCGCTCAACGTCGCCGGCCGGCTTCATCTGTACGGCGCGCACGTCACGGTCTACGACCCCCGGGCCATGGATGGTGCCCGTCGGCTGTGGCCGACGCTGAGCTACGCCGACTCGGTCGCCGAGGCCTGCGCCGGCGCCCACGTCGTCCTGGTGCTCACCGAGTGGGAGCAGTTCCGCGAGCTCGACCCGTACGGCCTGGCCGACGTCGTCGACCACCCGGCCATCGTGGACGGCCGCAACTGCCTCAACCCCGCGAAGTGGCGAGCCGCCGGATGGTCCTACCGCGGACTCGGCCGCCGCTCCGTCGACCCGGACTGACCTGCCGGCTTAGTAGGGCCAGGCCGCAGGCTCCCCGGGCGGGCGATCCCGCCGCTCGCGACGGTGCCGGCGCGAATGGCGCCGCGGATAGCGCATCAGCTTGCTACCGATCAGGACCCACACCGCCGCGAGGATGGCTGAGAGCCCGACCCAGACGGAGATTCCCACCACGACCCATTCCCATGCGTGCATGGCACTCGGCTCCTCACTCGACGGTGACGGATTTCGCCAGATTGCGTGGCCGATCGACGTCGTAGCCCTTGGCTGACGCCATCTCGCAGGCGAACGCCTGGAGCGGGACGGTGGCCAGAAGGGGTTGTAGCAGTGGCGGGACCGCCGGCACGTAGAGGACGTCGTCGCAGTACGAGACGACGCCGTCGTCGCCCTCCTCGGCGATCGCGATCGTATGCGCGCCGCGGGCGCGTACCTCCTGGATGTTGCTGATCACCTTGTCGTGGAGCACCGGCTGCGCCCCAGACGGCACCATGACGAACACCGGAGTGCCCTCCTCGACGAGGGCGATCGGCCCGTGCTTGAGCTCGCCGGCGGCGAAGCCTTCGGCATGCGTGTAGGCGATCTCCTTGAGCTTGAGGGCGCCCTCGAGCGCCACCGGATAGCCGACATGGCGGCCGAGGAAGAGGGTGGACCTGGCGGCGGCCAACGAGCGGGCCAGCTCGCGGATCGGCTCGAGCCGGCCGAGGACCTTGTCCACCTTCTCCGGCATGGCGGCGAGCTCGTCGACCAGGCTGGCGATCGCGTCGGACGGCAGCGCGTCGCGCGCTTGCGCCAGGCGCAGTGCCACGAGGTAGCCCGCGACCAGCTGGGTCAGGAAGGCCTTGGTGGAGGCGACGGCGACCTCGGGACCGGCCCGCGTGAACAGGACCGCGTCGGACTCGCGCGGGATCGTCGAGCCCATCGTGTTGCAGATCGCGAGTACGGTCGCGCCCTGCTCGCGCGCGTGGCGAACCGCCATCAGCGTGTCCATCGTCTCGCCCGACTGCGAGATCGCGATCACCAGGACGCTCGGATCGAGGAGTGGAGCGCGATAGCGAAACTCGCTCGCGAGCTCGACTTCGCACGGGACTCCGGCCCAGTCCTCGATCGCGTATCTCGCGACCAGGCCGGCGTGATAGGCAGTGCCGCACGCGACGATCATGACCTTGCCGACTCGGCGCCACTGGTCGTCCGGCAACGCGATGTCGGTCATCGTCGGCCGGTCCGCGTCGATCCGGCCGAGCAACGTGTCCGCGACCGCACGGGGCTGTTCGGCGATCTCCTTGAGCATGTAGTAGTCGTAGCCGGCCTTCTCGGCGGCGCCGGCGTCCCAGTCGACGTGGTAGCCGCCGACGGCGGCAGGCGATCCGTCGAGGTTGGTGACGTCGACCCGATCCGAGCGCAGCTCGACGATCTGGTCCTCGCCGAGCTCGATCGCGTGCCGGGTGTACGCCATGAAGGCCGAGACGTCCGAGGCGAGGAAGTGCTCGCCCTCGCCGCAGCCGATCACCAGAGGGGAGTTGCGCCGAGCACCGACGACGAGATCGGGGAAGTCCTGATGCATCGCGACCAGCGCGAAGGCGCCGCGCAGTTGCCGGCAGGTCTGGCGTACCGCCGCCGTCAGGTCGGGACCGTCGTCGGCCAGCGCCTCCGCGATCAGGTGCGCCACGACCTCGGTGTCAGTGCCCGACGTACACGTCACACCGCGTCGCGCCAGGCCGTCCCGCAGGTCGGCGAAGTTCTCGATGATGCCGTTGTGCACGACCGCGAGGCGCTGCGATCCGTCGGTGTGCGGATGGGCGTTGACGTCGGTCGGCGCGCCGTGGGTCGCCCAGCGGGTGTGGCCGATGCCGCGATCGCCCGGCCCGATCGGATCGGCGTCGAGCGCCGCCGTGAGATTGCTGAGCTGCCCGGCGCGCTTCTCGATCCGTAGGCAGCCGTCCGAGACGACAGCGACGCCGGCCGAGTCGTAGCCGCGATACTCCAGCCGCGACAACCCGGCGACAACGACGTCCGATGCCGAGCGGTGCCCGACGTATCCGACGATTCCGCACACGTGTCGTCCCCTCCCTTCGGGCGCCACCGTGCGAGTCTCCCCGCGCTCCCTGCCACCGAATCTAGGCAACGACCCGGGCGCGACGAATCAGACGAAGGGGTGAGGTCGGCTACGCCGCGTGAGCGATGGGCGCGGATGAAGACGGCGCCGACGAAAGAATCGACATTGCGGGGGGTATGGCCACCACGATGTCGATTCTCTCGCGCGGACTTGTTGCGTTAGGCGACGACCCAGGAGTCCTTGCCGGTGAGGAGCGCCTCGAGGTCGGCGTCGCCATGTGCCTCGCGGGCGGTGCGTACCTGGGCGCGGGCCTGGTCGTCGTAGGTCGGGTGTTCGACCTGGCGGAAGATGCCGATCGGCGCCCGGTGCAACTGCCCGTGGTCGGTGAGCATCGACAGTCCGAACGCAGCCGACGGGTCTCGCAGATGCGCGTCGTGGACGTGGATCTGCGACTCGTCGACGTCGTCGGCCTCGACGGCGAAGAAGCCGCCGCTGCTCGGCTCCCGGATCACGGCGTACTTGCCGTCGGGTCCGAACCGAACCGGCTTGCCGTGCTCGAGCGGGATCAGCGCCGACTCGGCCGTGTCGCGATCCTTGAACGCCTTGAATGCGTCGTCGTTGAAGATCGGGCAGTTCTGGTAGATCTCGACGAGCGAGGCGCCCCGATGCGCGGCGGCCGCCTTGAGTACGCCGGTGAGGTGCTTGCGGTCGGAGTCGATGGTGCGCGCGACGAACGTGCCCTCGGCGCCGAGCGCCAGTGACACCGGGTCGAACGGATTGTCGATCGAGCCCATCGGCGTCGACTTGGTGACCTTGCCGGTCTCCGACGTGGGGGAGTACTGACCCTTCGTCAGGCCGTAGATCCGGTTGTTGAACAGCAGAATCGTGATGTTGAGGTTGCGGCGCAGCGCGTGGATCAGGTGGTTGCCACCGATCGAGAGGGCGTCGCCGTCGCCGGTCACGACCCAGACCGACAGGTCCGGTCGCGTCACGGCCAGGCCGGTCGCGATGGCCGGGGCGCGGCCGTGGATCGAGTGCAGCCCGAAGGTGTCGAGATAGTACGGGAACCGCGCGGCGCAGCCGATGCCGGAGACGAACACGATGTTCTCGCGCCGGAGGCCGAGGTCGGGCATGAAACCCTGGACCGCCGCCAGGATCGCGTAGTCACCGCAGCCGGGGCACCAGCGCACCTCCTGGTCGGACTTGTAGGCCTTGCGATCGGCCGGGCCATCGGCGTCGGGGACGTCGTTCAACCCGTCCTGGCGCAGTTTCGGGTCGGGCAACTGAGTCGTCATGAGTCGTACACCTCCTCGGCGAGTCCACGGATCACGTCGGCGAGCTCGGCGGCCTGGAACGGCAGCCCGCGCACCTTGTTGTAGCCGACGATGTCGACGAGGTATTTCGCCCGCAGCAGCAGGGCCAGCTGCCCGAGGTTCATCTCCGGCAGGAGCACCCGGTCGTAGCGGCGCAGGACCTCGCCGAGATAGGACGGGAACGGGTTGAGATGCCGCAGGTGGGCTTGGGCGATCGGCACGCCCTCGGCCCGGACGCGGCGGACACCGGCCCCGATCGGACCGTAGGTCGAGCCCCAGCCGAGCACGAGCACCTTGGCGTCGCCGTCGGGGTCGTCGACCTCGAGCGGCGGGATCGACTTGGCGACCGCGTCGACCTTGGCCTGCCGGGTCCGGACCATGAGGTCGTGGTTGGCCGGGTCGTACGAGATTTCGCCGGTGACGTCGCGTTTCTCGATGCCGCCGATCCGATGTTCGAGGCCCGCCGTCCCCGGGATCGCCCACGGCCGGGCGAGCGTCTCCGGGTCGCGCTGGTAGGGCAGGAAGCTCTCGGTGCCGTCGTCGGCAACGTGGTTGGGCACGGACGCGAAGCCCGGGTCGATCGGTGCCAGCTCGGAGACCTCGGGCAGCTGCCACGGCTCCGATCCGTTGGCGAGGTAGCCGTCGGAGAGGAAGACGACGGGTGTGCGGTAGTCGATCGCGATCCGGGTCGCCTCGATGACAGCGTCGAAGCAGTCGGCCGGCGACCGCGGTGCGACCACGGGCACCGGCGCCTCACCGTTGCGGCCGTACATCGCCTGCAGCAGGTCGGCCTGCTCGGTCTTGGTGGGAAGGCCGGTCGATGGGCCGCCGCGCTGGATGTCGCACACGAGCAGCGGCAGCTCGAGCATGACCGCGAGGCCGAGGGTCTCCATCTTGAGCGACAGCCCCGGCCCGGACGTCGTCGTGACGCCGAGGGCGCCGCCGAACGACGCACCGAGCGCCGCACCGATGCCGGCGATCTCGTCCTCGGCCTGGAAGGTCGTGACGCCGAACCGCTTGTGCTTGGCGAGCTCGTGGAGGACGTCCGACGCCGGGGTGATCGGGTAGGCCCCGAGGAAGACGTCGAGCCCGGTGAGCCTGCCGGCGGTGACGATGCCGTAGGCCAGGGCGAGGTTGCCGGTGATGTTGCGATAGCGGCCGGTCGGCATGGCCGCCGGCTTGACCTCGTAGCGGATCGCGAACGCCTCGGTGGTCTCGCCGAAGTTCCAGCCCGCCCGGAAGGCGGTGATGTTGGCGTCCCGGAGCGCCGGTGCCGCGGCGAACCGGGTCTGGAGGAACTCGATCGTGGGCTCGGTCGGCCGGCCGTACATCCAGGACAGCAGGCCGAGCGCGAACATGTTCTTGGCTCGAGCGGCGTCCTTGCGCGACAGGCCGAACTCCTTGACGGCTTCCACCGTCATGCTCGTGAGGTCGACCTCGTGGACGCCGAAGTCCTCGAGACTGCCGTCCTCGAGCGGATTGGCGTCGTAGCCTGCGCGGGTGAGGTTGCGGGCGGAGAAGTCATGGGTGTCGACGATGATCGTGGCGCCGGGTCGAAGATCCTCGACGTTCGCCCGCAGTGCCGCGGGGTTCATCGCCACCAGAACGTCCGGCGCGTCGCCGGGGGTCAGGATGTCGAAGTCGGCGAAGTGAACCTGGAAGCTCGAAACGCCAGGTAGCGTGCCGGCGGGAGCGCGGATCTCGGCCGGGAAGTTGGGCAGGGTCGACAGGTCATTGCCGAATGCCGCTGTCTCCGCGGTGAACCTCGCGCCGGTGAGTTGCATCCCGTCGCCGGAGTCCCCCGCGAAGCGGATGATCACGCGATCCAGTTGCTTGACCTGCTTGGTCACGACGCCCTTCTCTCGTGGCGGCCATCCAACTCTCATCTTACGTCGTGGGCGCATTTCGGCGGTGAGGTGTTCGATACCTGGCCATGTTGGGCGGTGTGTCAGGACCGCGACGATCGGTACCAGATCCCCGAAACCGCGTAGTCTGTCGATTACGGGCAGTACTCGGGAGGACTGATGGACGACGCCGACGAACGCTTCCTCGGGATGTCCGCCGTGCGTCGCCTGCACGATCTGATCGGGCAGCTCAACAGTGCGCGAGGGCTCGAAGCCACCCTGCAGACCATCGTCGACGGGGTCGTGGACGTCGTCGGATTCGAGGTCGCGGCGGTCAATCTGCTCGATTCGTCCGACTCGCTCGAGATAGTCGCCGTCGCCGGTCCAGCCGAGGCCCGGACCAAGCTGCTCGGGCGGCGTCGGCCACTGCGCAACCTGATGTCCGACGTCGAGCGCGCTGAGCACTGGGGCGCGCTCTGGTTCATCTCCCATGAGAAGTGGATCGACCGCTCCGGCCCGGGCAACTGCTTCATCCCGGACATCGAGATCCCCGCCGACGACCCGGAGGCCTGGCATCCGAAGGACGTCCTCTACGCCCCACTGCGCTCCCGGTCCGCTGATCTGCTCGGTGTCTTGTCGGTAGACGTGCCGGTCGACCGCAAGCGTCCTCGCAAGAGCCAGCGCGAGGTGCTGGAGATCTTCGCCACGCAGGCCGCGATCGCGGTGTCCAACGAGTTGCAGACCCAGCGGCTGCGGACCAGCCAGGAGATGTTCCGGCTGGCTTTCGAGTCCACCGGCACCGGCATGGCCGTGGTGTCGATGGACGCCGCCAACCCGGGCCGCTACCGCCAGGTCAACCCGGCGCTGTGCAAGATCCTCGGCTACACCGAGGAGGAACTGCTGTCGCGCAGTTGCCTGGAGCTCACCCACCCCGATGACCGCGCGCCCAACGAGGAGGCGCTGGTCAACCTGGCCAACGGCCAGGCCGCGAGCTACCAGGCCGAGAAGCGCTATGTGCATGCCGACGGCCGGGCGGTCTGGGTCGCGGTCACGGCCTCGGTGATCCGCGGCGACGACGACGCCGACGCCTACGCGATCATGTCCGTCGAGGACGTCAGCGAGCGGCGCCGGACCGAGGACGAGCTGAAGCGCCGGGCCCACCACGACGCCCTCACCGGCGTCGCCAACCGGCACGGCCTGCGACCTCGCCTGGCGAACGCGCTGCGGGCCGCCGAGTCCCGTGGCAGCGAGGGGGCGGTCCTGTTCTGCGACCTCGACAACTTCAAGTCGGTCAACGACGCCCACGGCCACGCCTTCGGCGACCAGGTGCTGGCAGTGATCGGCCAGCGGATGCTGCAGGTCATCCGGGACACCGACTCGGTGATCCGGGTAGGTGGCGACGAGTTCATCGTGGTCGCGGACCAGGTCAGCCCGGACGCCGCCGACCTGCTCACGGCGCGACTGCGGTCGGCGCTCCAGGCGCCCATCACGATCGGCGATCGCCGGGTCCAGGTGAGCGTCAGCGTCGGCATCGCGTCCATACCGGTGGAAGGCGGCGACCCCGACGGCGTACTGCGCGCGGCGGATCGGGCGATGTACGCCGACAAGCTGAAGGCGTCGTAGCCCTAGACTCAGCGTCCATGACCGGCTATATGGGGTCGTACGTCACCGTACTGGCGATCCTTGTCGTCGGCGTCGGTCTCGTGGCGCTGATGCTGGGCGGCAACTGGCTGCTGCGACCGGCGCGCCCCACGCCGGAGAAGCAACTGACGTACGAGTGCGGTGTCGACCCGGTCGGAGAGGGCTGGGCGCAGACCCACGTGCGCTACTACGTCTACGCCTATCTCTATGTCGTGTTCGCTGTCGACGCGGTGTTCCTGTTCCCATGGGCGACCGTCTTCGCCCTGCTCGGATGGGTGAGTGTGATCGAGATGGGCATCTTCATCGGCTTCATCACCGTCGGGCTCGTGTACGCCTGGCGTAAGGGAGTGCTGGCCTGGACATGACCGTCGATCTTCCCGCCCCGACGCTCGGACCCGGCTCGGTCGTCGCACCGAAGCCGGTGCGCTTCCTGCTCAACTGGGGCCGGCGCTACTCGCTGTGGGTCTTCAACTTCGGGCTGGCCTGCTGCGCGATCGAGTTCATCGCGACGTCGATGGCGCGCCACGACTTCATCCGGCTCGGCGTGATCCCGTTCGCGCCGGGGCCGCGGCAGGCCGACCTCATGGTCGTGTCCGGCACCGTGACCGACAAGATGGCACCAGCGGTGAAGCGGCTCTACGAGCAGATGCCGGAGCCGAAGTACGTCATCTCCTTCGGCTCGTGTGCCAACTGCGGCGGGCCCTACTGGGACTCCTACTGCGTGACCAAGGGGGTCGACCAGATCATCCCGGTCGACGTCTACGTGCCGGGCTGCCCGCCCCGGCCCGAGGCGTTGCTGCAGGGCATCGTCAAGCTGCAGGAGAAGATCGCCGGCGAGTCGATGGCCGAGCGCTATGCCACGCCGCGCAGTGTGGAGTCGCTGACCGAGCCGACCCTGGCCGCTCCTCCGGAGTCGCCATGACCTGGGTGGATCGTGTGGTCGACGTCTTGACCACCGCTGCCGCCGGCGAGGCGCCGGAGGTGATCGACGCCTTCGAGCCGCTGACGCTCGAGGTCGCGCCGCATCGGTGGGTGACCAGCGCCACCGCATTGCGCGACGGCGCCGGCTGCACGTACTTCGACTGGCTCAGCGCCGTCGACGAGCTCGACGACGGCTTCGGGGTGGTGTGCCATCTGGCGGCGCTGCGGGCCGATCGGGTCGACCACGTGCTGTTGCGGACGCTACTGCCCCGCGAGCAGGCCCGAATCCACTCGCTGCAGGACGTCTTCGCCGGTGCGACCTGGCACGAGCGGGAGACGCACGAGATGTTCGGCATCGAGTTCGTCGGCGGAGCGAGCGGTCCGCTGCTGCTGCCCGACGGGTTCGAGGGTCATCCACTGCGTAAGGACTTCGTGCTCGTGTCTCGCGTCGTCAAGCCGTGGCCGGGCGCGAAGGAGCCGGGCGAGTCCGACGCCGACAAGGCGCCGTCGCGTCGCCGGGTCGCGCCACCCGGTGTCCCGGACCCCGGCGAGTGGGGACCCCGCGACCCGGCGCCGAAGAGTGGTGAGCCCGATGGCTGACGCGCTCGAGGTCGCGCTGCGCTGCGCCGCCGTGCTCGCCGCGTTCTTGCTGCTGCCGTTGCTCGTCGGGCAGACCGAGCACAAGGCGATGGCGCACATGCAGGCGCGGGTCGGCCCGATGTACGCCGGCCGCTTCCACGGCTGGGCGCAGCTCGTCGCCGACGGAGTCAAGTTCGCCCAGAAGGAGGACGTCGCGCCGGCGGCGGCCGATCGTACGGTCTTCGCGATCGCCCCCGGAGTCGCGCTGGTGCCGTACCTCGTCGCGATGATCGCGATCCCGCTCGGCCCGGGCCTGGTCGGCCAGGACCTCGACATCGGGCTGTTCTTCGTCCTCGCGGTCACGAGCGTCGGCGTCCTCGGCACCCTGATGGGCGGCTGGGCCAGCGCCAACAAGTTCAGCCTGCTCGGCGGCATGCGGGTGGCGGTGCAGCTGATGTCGTACGAGCTGCCGTTCGTCCTCGCCGCGTCGAGCGTCGCGATGGCCGCCGGGACCCTGTCGCTGCCGGGCATCGTCGAGGCCTGGGAGCCGTGGTGGCTGCTGTGGCAGCTGCCGGGCATGGTGGTGTTCTTCGTGGCCGGGCTCGCCGAGTTGCAGCGGCCGCCGTTCGACATGCCGGTGGCCGACTCCGAGCTGGTGTTCGGGCCCTACACCGAGTACGGCGGGATCCGGTTCGCGATGTTCCTGCTCGCCGAGTACGCCGGCATCGTCGTCCTGTCGGCACTGACGGCCGTGCTCTTCCTCGGCGGGTGGCACGGCCCGGCGTCCGGCGACCTCGGCTGGCTCTGGACGCTGGTCAAGACCGGCGCGGTCGCGTTCGTGGTGATCTGGCTCCGCGTGGCCTTCCCCCGGTTGCGAGAGGATCAGCTCAACACGCTCGCCTGGAAGGTGCTCGTACCCGTGGCACTCCTGCAGTTGGCCCTCACGACCGTCGTGGCGGTGAAGATCGCATGAGCGTCTTCGGTCGCGGTCTGCTGCATGGCCTGCGCGTCACCGCCCGCAACCTGCTGCGGCGCTCGGTCACGTCGCAGTATCCCGACGCCAAGCCGGAGCTGCCGCCTCGGTCGCGTGGCGTGATCGCGCTGCAAGAGGAGAACTGCACCGTCTGCATGCTGTGTGCCCGCGAGTGCCCGGCGTGGTGCATCTACATCGACTCGCACAAGGAGGTCACGCCGCCGCAGGTCGAGGGTGGCCGCGAGCGCAGCCACAACGTG
>Ga0209382_10000256_pt1 | contig 86219 bp, 83 predicted proteins | sample SoiMetdeltSBSDD5_FD_187599 | JGI IMG/M metagenome (GOLD analysis project Ga0209382, IMG submission 187599) | Bulk soil microbial communities from a Populus tree surrounding site in Tennessee, USA - Soil MetaG P. deltoides SBSDD5 (SPAdes) (version 2) | ecosystem: Environmental > Terrestrial >... | reverse complement strand
CCGCACGTACGCGAGGCCGACACGGCGGTCCGACTCGGACCGGCCCCCGCGACGGAGTCGTACCTCTCGATCGAGGCGCTGTTGCGAGCCGCCGAGGTGTCGGGCGCCGATGCCGTCCATCCGGGCTACGGATTCCTGTCGGAGCGGGCCGAGTTCGCCAAGGCGGTGGACGAGGCCGGGCTGGTGTTCGTCGGGCCGTCGGCGCAGGTCATGGAGGCGATGGGCCAGAAGGTCCGGGCTCGCGAGATCGCCGAACGGGCCGGCGTCCCGGTCGTGCCACGGTTCGAGGCGCCGGTCGCGTCTGAGGCGTACCCCGTGCTCGTCAAGGCGGCGGCCGGTGGCGGCGGCAAGGGCATGCGGATCGTGCTCGACTCCACCGACTTGGACGCCGCCCTTGCCGCCGCGGGTCGCGAGGCCGCTGCTGCCTTCGGCGACGACACGCTGCTGATCGAGCGTTACGTCGAGCGCGGCCGCCATGTCGAGGTACAGATCCTCGGCGATCGGCACGGCAACGTCGTGCATCTGCGCGAACGCGACTGCTCCACCCAGCGCCGGCATCAGAAGGTGCTCGAAGAGGCACCGGCGCCCACGATCTCCTCGGAGACGCGGTCGCGCCTACACGACTGGGCGGTGGCCCTGGCCAAAGAGGTCGGCTATGTCGGTGCGGGCACGGTCGAGTTCCTGGTCGACGAGGCCGACGAGCGGGCGTACTTCCTCGAGATGAATACCCGCCTCCAGGTCGAGCACCCGGTCACCGAGGCGATCACCGGACTCGACCTGGTGCGGCTCCAGTTGTCGGTCGCGGCCGGCGAGCCGTTGCCGTTCGGCCAGGCCGACGTGACTCCGGACGGCCACGCGATCGAGGCCCGCGTCTACGCGGAGGATCCCTACTCCGGATTCCTGCCGCAGGCCGGCCTCGCCTCGACGGTGGTGTGGCCCGAGACGGCGCGGGTCGACGCCGCGCTGGAGTCCGGACAGGAGGTCGGCACGGCCTACGATCCCATGCTCGGCAAGGTGATCGTCCACGGCGCCACTCGCGAGGCCGCGCGGCAGTCGCTGCTGCAGGCACTCGACGACACCGCGATCCTCGGGCTCACGACCAATGTCGGATTCCTCCGGCAGCTGGTGGCGTCCGATGCCTTCCGGGACGCCGCGATCGACACCGCCTGGCTCGACCGGCACCTCGACGAGTTCGTGATCGACGTGCCGCCGGAGGTCTCGGTCATCGCGGCCTGGTGGCTGGCCGAGAGCGAGACGGCGGCCGACCCATCGCATCCGTTCGGTGTCGCCGACGGCTGGCGGCTGGGCGGACCCACAACCCCGATCCTGGTCGAACTCGATGACGTCGTCGCCACCGTCGACCGGGCGGCCGGGACCGTGGCGATGCCGGATCGGACCTGGCGAGTCCGCCCGGTCGCCGGTCCCGAAGTCGCCCGCCGACTCGAGATCGACGACGTCGTCCACGAGGCGTACGTCGAGGTCGACGCCCACACCGTCACGGTTGGCTACCGCGGGCAGCCGTACGTGCTCAACCGGCCGGATGCGTTCGGACCCGCCGGTGCGACGGCGCCGACCGACGACGCCGTAACGGCTCCGATGCCGGGGACGGTGCTGGACGTCCGGGCCAAGGTCGGCGAGTCGGTACGCGCCGGCGACACCCTCGGCGTGTTGGAGGCGATGAAGATGGAGTTGGCTCTCAAGGCGCCCCACGACGGGACGGTCACGACGGTCGATGCGACCGCCGGACAGCAGGTCGCGCTCGGGGAGACCCTGTTCGTCGTCGAGGCGCCCTGAGGACCAGGGCATCCCCCGCGAGGGCGTGTCTCGCTATCCCGCAGCCTGCTGCGCGGTCCCTGGCGGGCGGCTCGCTGCGTTGTCGTCGCTCGACGCACTATCCAGTGCGCCTTCGCTCCTCCGCCTTGCGAGCCATCCCGCCAGGCACCGCTCGCTACGGCCGGCGATAGCGAGACACGCCTATACCGATTCGCTGTCGAGAAGCTCGTCCTCCTCGTCCCCAAGCAGCTCGTCCAGGGTCGCGAGGATGTAGTCCTCGTCGTCTTTCAGGCGGAACATGGCGAGCCACAATGTCGGAGAACGCGTGAGGCGTCTAGGGCCGAGCGGCCTCGAATCGGGTGCGTGGGATCAGGCCAGCGGCTGCTGGAGCTCGGTGGTCCAGGCGCTCGGGTCGTCGCCGCAGCCGTAGTCGAGGTAGAGCTCGCGGTTGTAGCCGGTCGCGCGATAGCCGTTGGCGTCGATCCAGCGACCTAGCGTCTGGATGGTCGGCATGACGTTGTCCATCAGTCCGCCGTGGACGATGGTCGCGGCCCGTTCGACCGGTGGCAGGTCGACGATCGCGAACTCGTACGAGTCGCTCGGTGCGACGCTGACCGGGACTCCGGCGTGGACGACCACCTGGTCGCCGTTGGATGTCTCCTCGTAGTAGGCCAGGGCCGGACCCTTCGGGGTCACGTTGGCCCGCTCGAGCTGGCTCATCAGCTGCTCGTACAGCGGCTGGATCACCGGCCCGATCGAGGCCGGCTCGAAGCCGTCGGCAGTGCCGGTCAGCTCGGCGATCCGTACTCCGGGCAGTTGCTTGATCTGAATGTCGTCGGTCGGCATAGCGCCCTCCCGTTCGATGAGTTGGAGCCTCGCCTCGACCTGCCGCAGCCGCGCGCTGTCAGAGCTGATCTGGGTCTGCAGATCGGCTTGCCGCAGTCGCAGCATGCCGCGCAGCTCCTCGGCGCCGACCTTGTCGTCAAGGATGGATTGCACCTGGTCGAGCGTGAATCCGAGGTCCTTGAGCGCGACGATCCGGTTGAGCCGGGCGAGCTGGCTCGCGTCGTACGACCGATATCCGGTGGCCGGGTCGACGCGGGCCGGCGGCAGCAGGCCGATGGCGTCGTAGTGCCGCAACATGCGGACCGACACCCGGCCGTAGCTGGCGAAGTCTCCAATGGTGAACATGACGGCTCCTGGTCTACGACCTCACACTGTGTCAGGGTCAACACCGCAGTTGTCAGCCGCATACTCCCCCATGGGGCAACGTGGAGTTGACAGCTCGGAAGGAGCCTCGATGAGTCTGCCGATGGTCGTGCCGGATCCGACCCTGCCGGCGGCGGTCACGATCTACGAGGTGGGTCCGCGCGACGGGCTGCAGAACGAGTCGGCCGTCGTGCCGTTCGACGTCAAGGCGGAGTTCGTCCGCCGTCTCGTCGCGGCCGGACTGCCGATCGTCGAGGCGACCAGCTTCGTCCATCCGAAGTGGATCCCGCAGCTCGCCGACGCCGCCGAACTCGTCGAGCGGCTCGACCTCGCCGGGGCGACGCCGCTGCCGGTGCTGGTGCCGAACGAGCGGGGGCTCGACCGGGCACTGGCCGCCGGTGTCACCCACATCGCAATCTTCGGCAGCGCGACCGAGACGTTCGCACGACGCAATCTCAACTGCAGCATGGATGATCAATACAAGATGTTTGCGCCAGTAGTGGCGCGAGCCCGTGCAGCAGACCTCGACGTACGCGCCTACCTCTCGATGTGTTTCGGCGACCCCTGGGAAGGCGCCGTGCCGGTGGAGCAGGTCGTCGGCGCCGGACAGCGGCTGCTCGACCTCGGTGCGACCCAGCTGTCGCTCGGCGACACGATCGGCGTCGGGACCGCGGGCCACGTTGGGGCGCTGATCGATGCATTCGGCGCGGGCGGAGTCGGCGTCGACCGACTCGCCATGCACTTCCACGACACGTACGGCCAGGCGTTGACCAACGTGCTCGCGGCGATGCGGGCGGGAATCACGACGTTCGACGCGTCGGCGGGTGGGCTCGGCGGCTGCCCGTACGCGGAAAGTGCCACCGGCAACCTGGCCAGCGAGGACCTGGTGTGGCTGCTCACCGGGCTCGGCATCGAGCACGGCGTCGACCTCGAGGCGCTGGTCGGCATCAGTGTCTGGATGGCCGAGCAGCTGGGCCGGCCGAGCCCGTCGCGGGTCGTCCAGGCGCTGGCGCCGACGAAGGATTAGCGATCCGGGCTGCCATGGCGACCACGACTGCAAGTCTCCGGTCGGTCGCGCCGTAGGCTGACACCACAATGAAGAAGGTCTTCCTCCACATCGGTGCGCCCAAGACCGGCACCTCGCAGTTGCAGGACCTGCTCTACATCAATCGCGAGGGACTGCGGGCGCGCGGCGTGCTCTACCCAGCCGAGCGGTTCGACCACCAGTTCCTCGCTGCGCTCGACCTGATCGGCAAGTCCTGGGGCGGTCTCGAGGACGAGGCGGTCGGCGCCTGGCGGTGGCTCGTCGACCAGGTCAACGGCTTCGACGGCAATGTCGTCGTGTCGCACGAGGTGTTCGCCGGCGCCTCGGCCGAGCAGGCCAAGTCCGCGATCGAGGCGCTCGACGGCGAGGTCCACGTCATCTACTCGGCGCGAGATCTGGTACGCCAGATCCCGGCCGAGTGGCAGGAGGGCGTCAAGCACCGGCGGCAGTTGTCGTACGCCAAGTTCTGCGCCGATCTGACGTCGGACCGGCCGAAGACTCCGATGGCGAAGTGGTTCTGGACGGTGCAGGAGTGGCCGGACGTGCTCGCCCGATGGAGCGCGACGCTGCCGGCCGATCGGATCCATGTCGTCACCGTGCCGCCGTCCGACGCGCCCCGGTCGATGCTGATGGAGCGGTTCCTCGACCTGCTCGAGATCGACCCGGGCTGGCTGCCACTGGAGAGTGAGCGGTCCAACGTCAGTCTCGGTGGCGCCGAGACCGAGGTGATCCGGCGGATCAATGAATTGCTGCCGCCCGACCGGCTGCCCGGCCCGGTCTATCGGCACTACGTACGCGAGGTGCTCGCCCACCAGACCCTGGCGCCAGCCAGTCGGAGTCCGCGCATCCTGCTCCCGCCGGACCTGGTCGACTGGGCCGTCACGACGACGGAGCGGTGGGTCGGCGACCTGTCATCCGCCGGCTATGCGGTCGTCGGCGACCTCGACGAGCTCCAGCCGCGTACGAGTGAGGCGACCTGGTACGACCCAGACAACGCGCCGGCCGAGGACCAGCTTGGCGTGGCGTACGCCGCGATCGAGACCCTGCTGGTCGAGATCCTCCGGCTCAAGACCGACCGGCCCACGCCGGAGCACCCGACTCGGCGACTGCGCCTCAAGCAGCGGCTGATCGCGTCGGCGGGCCGGCATCGCAGCATGGCGGCACTGCTCCGCTCGTACCGAAAGCTCCGCCGCCGCGGCTGAGTCGCGGCAGCCTCAGCTCGACTTGCGAAGCCGGCGGCGGTTGCGCAGCTCGCGCTCGGCGTAGCTGCCGACCTGGTAGGTCGAGATGCCGTCGGCCAGGGCACCAACCCCGCCGCCCAGCAAGGGGACCCGGCGACCGACCATGAGCGCGGCCCGGCGGCCGGTGATCCGGGAGACCAGCTCGGCGGTCACGATGGTGCCGATCCGCCGGTCGAGTTGCGGGTCGTAGACCGGCGACGTGGCCAGCGCCATCGGGGTCGACGGGAGTCGCTTGCGGCGTATGAGGGCGCCGACGATGTCCTCGCCGAGCAGGCAGGCCATGATCGCGTTGCGTACCCGGGGATCGTCGAGGTCGTAGCCGCGCAGGTGTGCGATGCCCGCGACGAGATGACACTGCAGCAGAGCGAGCCCGGTGACGTTGGCCGGGATCATCACCGGCAGCGTGACCGCGCCGCCGAGGTTGGTGAGGAAACCCTGGACTCCGGCCATCCGGACGTGGTTGTCGATCAGGTCACCGACCGCGTTCTCGACGTCACCACGGGCCTGGACGAGTCGCGCATCTGCGGCCGGAGCCGCACCCTTGAAGGGCCCGGTGCCGTCGATCGCGAGCTCGAGGATTTCCCGTACGTACGTCGAGGTGAGAAGCGGCGCGGTTTTGCGGGCCACTGGCGCGAGGGCCTTGACTGCGGTCCGTCCGACGCCCATCAGCTGGACCGCGCAGCGCGTTGGATCTCGCGCCAGACCATCTTGTAAGCGTCGAGACCGTCGCTCGACAGCGGTCGCTCCGGTCCGGAGGCGATCGCGACCCTTTCGGGGACCGCGCCCCAGACCGCGATGTCCTCCTGCGCCCATTCGACGATGGCATCGCGGTAGTCGACCGTGTACGGGCGGGCCGAGCAGATGACCACGCCGGTCGGCAGGTCCTCTGGAATCAGGTCGAGGGCGGCCTCCACCTGGCGGGCCTCGACGCCGCCGACCCGGGTCGGGATGACGGCGACGGTGGCATGCTCCAGCGCCTTGACGAGGAGCTGTTCGTGTGTGGGCGGCAGATCGACGAACACGATGTCGTCGGTGCCGACGCCTTCGAGTGACTTCGCGAGCAGCCGGGCGGTCGGTGCCTCGACGACATTGATCTTCTCGAAGCGGCTGTCGGTGGACTGCTCGACCCACTCGGAGGCGCTGGCCTGTGGGTCGGCGTCGACCAGGGTCGGAGTGCGCCCGTCAGCGGCCAGGGCCGCGAGGTAGACCGACGTCGTGGTCTTCCCCACCCCGCCCTTCAGCGCAGCCGACACGACAATCACGCTGCTGAGACTAGCGCGGGAGGCGCGCCCTGTCGCCGGTGCGGCTGGCCGCTGCCAGGCCGGAGACCAGCCGACACGCCCTAGGATGCGCTCGTGTCCGCTGCGACCGAGTCGACCAGCTTGTGGTGGACCACGTCCGCATGGCGAGACGAAGCGTACGGCTGGATCGAGCGGATCCTGGCCGAGCGCGGGCTGACTCGTACTGGCGAGATCGAGCAGCCGCGAATCCGGTTCTGGTCGACCCAGCTGACCGTCCCGACCGACGCCGGACGGCTCTGGTTCAAGGAGAACTGCCCAGGTCAGCGCTTCGAGGCCGGCCTGGTCGGCGTGCTCGCCGAGGTCGTGCCGGACCATGTCGTCGCGCCGATCGCAGTCGAGTCGGACCGAGGGTGGCTGCTCAGTCCGGACGCCGGTCCGGTCCTGCGCGCCGCCGCCGGTGATGCCGACGAGCTGTGGCCCCGGCTCGCAGCCAACTGGGCCGATCTGCAGCGCCGGGTCGCCGAGCACGCCGACCGGCTGACGGCGACCGGAGCGCCCGCATATCCACCGAACCAGATGGCGGCGCTGGTCGCCGAGCGCGTCGACGAGCTGGCCGGGCTGCCGGCCGATGACCCGCGCCGACTCGATGCCGACGCGGCCGGCCGATTGCGCTCCGCCTTGCCGACCATCGAGCAGTGGGCCGAGCAACTGGCGGCGACCGGCCTTCCGATGTCGCTCGACCACAACGACCTGCACTCGGCCAACGCCTTCGTACCCCGGCCGGGCGAGGAGCATCTGCGCTTCTTCGACTTCGGTGACTCCCTCGTCGGCCACCCGTTCAGCTCGCTGCTCATCCCGCTCAATGTGCTGGCCCACGAGCTCGAGGTCGACGAAGACGATCCACGGCTGCGCCGGGTCGTCGATGCGTACCTTGAGGTCTGGAGTGATCTGGCCGATCCGGCGACGCTCCGCGCGGCGGTCGATCCGGCCCGGCAGCTCGGCCGGATCAACCGCAGTGAGTCGTGGCGGCGCGTGCTGCAGTCGGCCGACGCGGCGGAGCTCGCCGAGTTCGGCGACTCCCAGGCCCACTGGCTGACCACACTGCTGTGGCATCCGACATTCCAGACATGATGACCTGATGCCGTATCCACTGTCGCCCAGCCCCTGGGAGTTCGACCCGGCGCGGTGGCCGGCCGACGACTGTGTCGCGGTGGGTGCCGATCTGGCCCCAGGGACCGTCGTCGCGGCGTACTCCACTGGCGCCTTTCCGATGCCGCTGGACGACGTGGCCCCGATGGTGTGGTGGTCGCCGCTGCGGCGCGGAGTGCTTCGGATCGAGGACCTCAAGGTGAGTCGCTCGCTGCGACGATCGGCGCGGCGGTACGAGATCCGGGTCGACACCGCCTTCGACGCCGTCATCGAGGGCTGTGCCGATCCCCATCGGCCGGGCGCCTGGATCAACCACGAGATGCTCGCCGCCTATCGCGACCTTCACGAGCTGGGCTGGGTGCACTCCATCGAGGCCTGGTCGGCGGCGGGCGAGTTGGCCGGCGGGCTCTATGGCGTGGCGATCGGCGGCCTGTTCGCCGGTGAGTCGATGTTCTATCGCGAGCGCGACGCGTCGAAGGTGGCGCTGGTCGGGCTGGTCGAGTTGTTGCGGGACGAGTACGCCGACCGCCGGCTGATCGACGTGCAATGGCAGACCCCGCATCTGGAGACGCTCGGGGTGACCGAGATGAGTCGTCCGGAGTACCTCGCGGTGCTGCCGTCGCTGATTACCGACGTACCCCTGCCGGCGGTCTGGCGCTAGCTGGCGGCGCGGGGCGCGATCAGCGGCACGTAGCCGTCGCCGAGCCCGGCGACCAGCGCGTCGATCAGGGCCCGGACGTCACCGGCGGCGAGCCGGAACGAGCCGACGCACACGTTGTGATGCCACAGCGAGAGGATGACGAGGCCGTCGGCGTGATGCCACGAGACGCGGAGTGTTCGACCCTCTCCGCGAGAGTCGAAGTAGACATCGCCGCTCGCGGGCAGCGACGTGACCTCCGCCATGGGGGCATGGTCGCACGGCTTGTCCGGGTCTGTCACCGTGTCGTCCGACGGTCGGACCCGGCTGGCATCCGGCAGACTGGGACCGTGCCCGAGTTGCCGGAGGTCGAAGCACTCGTCGGTGACCTGCGCGGTCGCCTCGACGGCCACGCGTTCGCCCGGCTGATGCCACTGGCGATCAGCGCGCTCAAGACGTACGACCCTCCTGTGGACTCCATGGCGGGTCTGCTGATCGACGGCGTACGACGGCACGGCAAGTTCCTCGACATCGAGGCCGGCGGACTGCACCTGGTCATCCATCTGGCTCGCGGCGGCTGGCTGCGCTGGCACGAACAGGTGCCGAGTCGGCCGCCCCGGCCCGGCGGCAAGAGCGGCCTAGCGATGCGGGTGTGGCTGGACGACGACAGCGGCTTCGACCTGACCGAGGGCGGCACCCAGAAGCGGCTGGCGATCTACGTCGTACGCGACCTGTCGGAGGTGCCGGGCATCGCTCGACTCGGGCCGGATCCGCTCGACGAGGCGTTTACGGCCGAGACGCTGGCCGGCATCCTCGAGGAGGCCGGCCGGTCCCAGATCAAGGGCGTGCTCCGCAACCAGTCGGTCATCGCCGGCATCGGCAACGCGTACTCCGACGAGATCCTCCACGTGGCCCGGATGTCGCCGTACAAACCGGCCGTGTCTTTCGACGATGCCGACCTGGCGACGCTCTACGACGCGATCGGGTCGACCCTGCGCGACGCGGTCGAGCGGTCCGAGGGGATGGCGGCGGCCGACCTCAAGAAGGAGAAGAAGACCGGGCTTCGGGTCCACGGTCGGGCGGGCCAAGCCTGTCCGGTGTGCGGCGACACGATCCGGGAGGTGTCGTTCGCCGACTCCTCGTTGCAGTACTGCCCCACCTGCCAGACCGGCGGCAAGCCCCTCGCTGACCGACGGATGTCTCGCCTGTTGAAGTAGCCCGCTCCACTGAGGGTGGGCAAATCCCGAAACACGCCGGCGAGTCTCGGGATTTGGCTACCGCCAGTGGATCGCTAGCGAAGTCTGCGACTCGCGAGGGAAATCTACGGAATCCGCTAGACGGGCTCATACAGTGCGATCGTGGACCCGATCCGGAACCCGTACGCACCGGGCGCAGGGCAACGGCCGCCGGAGCTGGCCGGCCGTGGGCGACCTCTCCAGCGGTTCGACGTGACGCTGGAGCGCATCGCCCTCGGCCGGCCGGAGCGCTCCATGGTCTTGTCCGGTCTCCGCGGTGTCGGCAAGACCGTGCTGCTCAACGCGATGCGCAGTCGCGCGATCAACCGGGCCTGGGGCACCGGCAAGATCGAGGCCCGTCCGGAGCAGAGTGTCCGGCTGCCGATCGCCCAGGCGGTGCATGCTGCGATCCGCGAGGTCGCCCACCGCCATCGCGACCCCGAACGCGTCGACGACCTCGCCTCGGTGCTCAAGGCCTTCGCGCTGCGTACTCAGCTCCCGGACCGCAAGGGCATCCGATGGCAGCCGCCGATGGACGTTGCCGCTGCCAAGGGCCGGGCCGATTCCGGTGACCTCGAGCTCGACCTGATCGAGCTGTTCGGCGACGTCGCCGGGCTGGCGTCGGACCTCTCGGTCGGCATCGCACTGTTCGTCGACGAGATGCAGGACATCGCGCAGGAGGAGCTGGCCGCGATGTGCGGCGCCTGTCACGAGATGAGCCAATCCGCCGCTCCCCTGATCATCGTCGGGGCCGGTCTGCCACACCTGCCCGTGACACTGGCGGCGAGCAAGTCGTACGCCGAACGGCTGTTCCACTACGTCGTCGTCGACCGGCTCGAGCGGGCCGATGCCGACCGGGCGCTCATGGTGCCGGCGGCGACCGAGGACGTCGAGTACGAGCGGGACGCGCTCGACGAGCTGCATCGCCTGACCGACGGGTATCCCTACTTCGTCCAGGCCTACGGCAAGGCGGTCTGGGATGTCGCTCCGCGCAGCCCGATCCGGGTGGTCGACGTCAAGGAGGCGGCACCGGAGGCCGAGGACGAGCTCGCAGTCGGATTCTTCGGCGCTCGCTACGAGCGGGCGACGCCGGCGGAGCGGGAGTACATGCGGGCGATCGCCGAGCTCGGAGCCGACTCCCGAGCTGACGCGGTCGCCACCGCCGAGGTCGCCCGGCTGCTCGGTCGCCGGCCGCAGAGCCTGTCGCCGGCCCGTGATGGCCTGATCAAGAAGGGCCTGGTGTTCTCGAGCGAGCGCGGCTCCGTGGCGTTCACAGTGCCGCACTTCGGTGCCTATCTCCGAGGTCAACGCTCTGGGGCTTCCTGACCGTCGATGCCTTAGGCTCGGCCTCGTCGGGATTTGACGAGAGGGGCCGAGATGCAGTGTCCACGTTGTGGCTCCGAAAACGCGCCGAATGCCCGTGCCTGTTCGCGTTGTGGGCTGCCCGTGCCCCAGTCCGGTCCGTCCGCCCCGCCACCCAATGAGCCGGATCAGGGTCTGCCGCAGCGGCCCGGTCCGCCGTCCGGACCGCCGCCGCCGTCGCCCTCGCCGTTCCAGCGGCCCTCGCCCTATCAGCAACAGCCACCGCCGTACCAGGAGCAACAGCCGTACCAGCAGCCGCAGCAGCCCTATCAGCAGCCGCAGTCGCCATACCAGCCACCGCAGCAGCAGCCACCGTCGCAGGCGGAGCCGACTCAGCAGATCCCGACCGGCCAGTACCCATCGGAGACCCAGCAGCTGGGGACGGCCGCCGTCCACAGCCGGAGCACCGAGGGCAGCGGCCTGGTCAGCGCGGCGATCGCGCTCGCGGTCATCGGCGCCCTCGCCGCGCTGGGCTACGCCGGCTTCGCCCTGACGCTTCGGCGTGGCATCTACTCCGACCTCGACAACGACCCGGCCTCGGTGTCGAAGAGTGACGCCGAGAGCAGCGACAACATCAACGCCCTGGGCCTGTGGGTCGCGGGGCTGCTGGTCGCCATCGCCTTCGTGCTGCTGATCGCCTCGATGGTCAATGCTCGGCGCGGCCGCAACGGACTCGGCTACTTCGGCGCGGTCCTGGTCGTGCTCGGTGCCCTGATCGCGACTTGGGGCTGCCTCCAGGTCAACGGGGTCGACGACGTCGCCAATGCCGGTGACGCGGTGAGCGGCTACCTGATTGCCGGTCCGGGCTTCGTCCTGATGGCGATCGGCCTGCTGCTCGGGGCGCTCGGCCTGCGCCGCCCAGCGCGATCGGCGCCGACTCCGCAGGCACAGTTTCCGCAGAGTCCGTACGGCGGCGGCGGTGCCCAGGATCCCTATGGCTGGTCCGGCGATTCGTACGGCAGCTCCGGCCCCGGGGGTCCGCAGCGACCGCAGGGCAGCAAGCCGGCCGGGCACCTGTGACCAGCGGCTGACCGATGCCACGCCGGCCGGACCGGCCGCAGGTCGTCGCCCACCGCGGCGCCAGTGACGAGCTCGCCGAGCACACGCTGCCGGCCTATCGACGGGCCATTGACGAGGGCGCCGACGCGCTCGAATGCGATGTCCGGCTGACCGCCGACGGCCATCTGGTCTGCGTTCACGACCGGCGGGTCGAGCGCACCTCGGACGGCCACGGCCCGGTCTCCACACTGGAGCTGGCCGAGCTGAACGCGCTCGACTTCGAGTCCTGGAAGCATCCGTGGCGAGACCTCGACGACGAGGCGCCCGATCGCGATCCGGACGGCCGCCGCGTGCTCACGTTGGTCACCCTGCTCGAGACGGTCGCCGCCGCCGAGCGCCCGGTCTGGCTCGCGATCGAGACCAAGCACCCGACCCGCTATGCCGGGCTGGTCGAGCGGCGGCTGGTCGAGACACTGGCAGGGTTCGACGTGACCGCCCGGGTGATGAGCTTCTCGTGGCTGTCGCTTCGCCGCGTACGCGAGCGCGCACCGTGGCTGCCGACCGTGTACCTGATGAGTCGGGTGCCGACGCGGTTTCGCAACGGCGGGCTTCCGCAGGGTTGCTCGATCGCCGGACTCTCGATGCGGACGGTCCGCGCGCGACCGGAGCAGGTCACGCGTACGAGGGCACGCGGTCATCAGGTGTACGTCTACACGGTCAACGAACCGGACGACGTCGCTCGCTGCCTCGACCTGGGCGTCGACGCGATCATCACCGACCGTCCCGGCCACACCCGGAAGCTGGTCGACGCGCACTACTCCTGACGGCCGCGGCTCATACCTGGCGGCGGCGTGGGATCAACGCGTCCTCGTCGGCGACGACCGTCTTGGGCTGTCCGGAGTCGACGGTGCGACCGTCGATGTAGAGCAGATCCGGCTCGTCGGGATCGGCGGCCACGTCGTCGACGACGATCCAGACATCGGTGCCGGCCTCGATCTCGATCAGGTCCGCTTCGCGTACCGTCCCGGCCGGGACCGTCTCGGCCTTGCCGTATCCGACGTCCCACGCGTGGCCGATGGCGGCCTGGTGCGAGCTCGGCCGGGTGACATCGCCGGGCTCGCGGTCGGGCTTCGGGCTCCACGGAGTGACCGGCGCGGTCCCGGTCGGCACCAGGGAGTCGATGCCGGCGACGAGCCAGGGATGGGGCGACTCGGTAGGCCGCAGCCGCTGGTAGAGGTCGACATCGTCGCCCTGCAGCTCGAGTGGGTCGGGGAACCACAGCGACTGCACCTCGCCTGGGGTGCTGTCCGCCCGCATGGCCGTCGCCCGGCCCTGGATCATCGGCGGCACCGACCGGCCGATGGCATCGCTGCCCCACATCAGCTCGGCCTCGCGGCTGCTCAGCGCGCCGTGGGAGCAGCGACAGCGGCAGTCGTTGCGCAACTCGACCGGAAGGATCTTGGCATCCAGGTCGGGTCGCTTGATCCCGATGACCAAGTGGACTCCGGCCTCTCCGCCGAGGCGCGCGATCGCCCCCACCTGGTCGAGAGCCGGTGGCCCCGACGCCCGTCGTCGGCCCGCGTCCCGGGCTCCCTCGCGGGCCCACCACTGGGTGATCTCCTCCTGCAGTTCGCGGTACTCGTCGAGTACGAGCAGCAGCGGCTCAAGGCTGCTCTTGCGAACCAGGCCGGCCTCGACGGCGGCGTAGCGTCGGTCCATCTCGGCGTGCACGTGCTCGATGATCGCGACCAGCTGTCGCGGATCGGCTGGAGTGGCGAGTGCCTGGACGCCCGGCCAGCCGCGCATGCCGAGCAGCCCGGTCCGTCTCGGATCGCACACCAACGCGGCCCAGCCCTTCGCGACGAAGCCGCGCACGACGTTGCGAATCGTGCTGCTCTTGCCCGAGCGGGTCGCCCCCGACACGAGCATGTGCGGTGAGAGGTCGAGCGCCCAGGTGACCGCGTTGCCGTACTCGTCGAGCGCGTACGGGATCTCGTACTCGCCGCATCGCTCGAGCAGATCCAGGTCGTACGGGATCCGCGTGGGCAGGGTCGGCTTGCGCCGGATCCGGCATCGGGCCTGCCGGGTGACGGGGTCGGCGACCAGGTCGGGGATCGCCTGCCAGCGGCCCGGCACCTGGCGGTTGAAGGCCGCCTCGAACTCGACCCAGAAGTCCGGATCGGTGGTGCGCTCGTCGGCGATGAACCGCACCTCGAACGAGTCCAGTTGCCCGTCGTCCACCTGGTCGCTGCCGTCGGTCGCCGTCACGATCGCGGCTTCGGCACCGAGGCGCTGCTCGATCACGACCTCGGCGAAGCGGAGCTCCTTGGGGACTGGCGCGTCGAGCTCCGCGTCGTCCAGACGGGCCGGAACCAGCACCACCTCGTGCCGACGCCGACGTACGGTCGCGACCCGGAGCCGGATGCGCAGCGTACGACCGGCGACGTCGGCGATCCGTTCGAGCCGAGCGGCATCGGTCAAGGGATACGACGCGGGTGGGCAGATCGTGACCCGGCTCGGCGGATCGTTGCGACGGGCACCGAGCGGCCAGCGCACCCGAAGTAGCCGACTCAGCTGGTACGAGGTGGCCTCGGCGAGCCCGATCATCGGCGCCACCCGCTCGGCGGCCCTGGCCACCAGGCGGCCTCGGCCCCGGGATCGGATGGCGACGCCGATCGCAATCATGGCGACGCCGATGCCGATGCCGATGGAGGGCGGCTGCCATTGCGTGTCCCCGGAGACACCCGCGATGCCGGCCGCCACGGCCCCGGCCGTCGCCGAGAGAGCGGCCAGCTGGAGCCAGGGCGCACCGCCGGATGGAGTCGCCCGCCCGGCCGCCCGCAGTGCCGCGGGAGTCGGCGCGGCGGCCGACTCGGAGCGCGCTGGGGTCTGCGTTGCCACCACGAAACCTCCGGTGGTCCCGGTGTCTGTCGCTAACAGGCAGCCGTGACCCCGTTTCGTGACAGCGCGCAGGCCGCATCGGTCGATGACCCCGCCGGGCGATGATTCGCCGGAGATTCACCTCGTGTCCGGGTCGGTGTCCGCTCCGAACCACTTGGCTGGCCTCCATGGATCCCACCGGGACCTCGCAAAGCCGACCAACGCCGTGCTTCGGCAGGTCACAAGCAGAAACAGGTGCTGCCCAAGGTCTTACAAAGCGGGGGTGGTCGTCGTACTGTCGTCTGAGACCTGTGACAGCGTGTGATATCACGACTACGAGAGGTGGTCGGGTGAAGCCCGCCAGACACGCAAGAGCAGCGCAGATGGAGGCGCCTTGGTGTGGACCAGACGATGGGCAGCCGCGATCGGCGGCCTGGCGATGACGACCGGCGTCGCCGCCTGTGCAGGCAGTGGCGACGCCACCGAGTCAGATCTTGGCTCCTCGGGTGATTCGCAGATGCTCTCGTCAGGTCCCGCGTCCGGGTCATTGGCTGGGTACGACTCCGCAGAGGTCGCTGCCTACGACGACGCGGTCGCGGCATTGAATCGCAACCTCCAGGTCGGTCTCGCGGTCTACCACAAGGGCCTCGCGACTCCAGCCGCCTACCGCGAACTCTCCTCGGTCTATGCCGGCGACGAGTTGGCCGACGAGTGGGAGAACCTCCGCAACATGGATGCCGCCAACGGCTATCTGGACGGCTCGGCATCGGTGGTCTGGACCAAGCCGATCCGGATTCTGGTCAGTGACGAGGGCGGAACCGTCGATCTGAGAGCGTGTATCGACCGGAGCCAAATGCAGGCATACACACACGATGGTGGCGCTATCGGCAACAACGACGCATTCAAGCGAGCCGCGTTCACGGTCACGGTCGACCTCGGCGAGGGCGACACCTGGCGAGTCTCGGGCGGAGAGGAGTCCGGCACATGCTGAGACGCCAACTGGCAGCGATCGGTGGCGCCATCGTCGCGCTGACTGCCAGTCTCGGCCCGGCGGTCGCGGATCCAGGCGGTGACGGCGCCGGCTGGGGCGACGGCGACGTCTGGGCCCAGGCCGACGAGAACGGCTCCGACAGTGGCGGCGGCAGCACCGACGGCACCGACAGCAGTTCCAGCGACGTTTCCGGCGGCTCCTCCTCGAGCACTTCGAGCGGCGGCGACGCCTGTGGCGACCCGGCCGGCGGCGGCATGCTCATGCAGCTGCTGGGTCTCCAGGGCACCTGCGCGTATGCGCCCGCGCTCGACACCGGCGATCCGGGCGTCGCGCCGGCCCCGGTCGTGGACGCCCGCGCCGAGGCGGAGAAGGCCTTCGACAGCATCAACCTGGCCACCCCTGACATCCAGTTGGCGCCGAGTCCGCCGCTCCCGACGTACCCCAACCTGGAGACCTGGATCTGGGTGCCCCGATCGCAGTGGCAGCCGGTGGAGCTGTCGGTGACGGCCGGAGCGACGACGGTCCATGTCGAGGCCCGGCCGGTGCGGATGGAGATCGACTCCGGCGAGCGGTCCCAGATGAAGTACTCCTCGGCCGGCATCGACTCGTCCTTCGTCTGTTACGACGCGGGTCGCGCCTGGAGCAAGTCCTTCGGCGACGACGCCGAGACCTCGTGCGGCTACACGTACCAGACCACGTCCTCGGACAACCCGGCCGGCGGCAACCGCTATCAGCTGACGGCGGACATCGTCTACGAGGGCTCCTGGACGTGTGTCGGCCAGTGCACCGAGGAGGGCGGCTCGCTCGGCGAGGCCGCCGGTCCGACCAGCGATCAGCCCGTTGACGTCCAAGAGCGCCAGAGTGTGGTGGTGGAGTAGATGACCGTCCAGCAGCAGCCGCCCCCTACGTCGCCGTTCGGCCCCGGGTCGTCCGGCGACGGTGTTGCTCGGCCCTCATCGCGGCAACAACGCCGTGAGGAACGGGCCCGGGCGAAGCGGGCCGAGCGCGCCGCCGACGCCGATCGCCGACCACGCCGGCCGTACGGCCAGATGCTGCTCGCCATCCTGCTCATCGTCGGATGCGCACTGGGCGCCGCCATCGCGTTCACCAAGGCCGGCGACACGACCTCGGTCGTGGCCGTCACCGACGGAGTCGCCCGCGGCGAGACAATCACCCGCGAGGACCTCACGACGACTCGGGTCTCGGGCGTCGACGGCGCGGTGCCGGCCGACCAGCTACAGGAGCTGGTGGGTCGTACGGCGGTGGTCGACCTCCTGCCGGGACAGGTCGTCGTGGCCGCCGCGTCGAGCGCCGACCCGATTCCGGCCCAGGGCGAGACGCTGGTCGGCGCCGCCTTGGAGCCGTCGAGCATTCCCGACGGACTGGCGCCTGGCGACAACGTACGCGTGCTGGCGGCGCCGGAGGAGGGCTCCGAGCCGGATCCCTCCGGCGCGATCCTCGCGACCGCGGTGGTCTACACGATCGGCGACACCCAGGTCGTCGGCAGCGGTACGGGCGCCCGGCAGGTCACGCTGATCGTGCCGGACACCCGGGCCGACGTCGTCGCGCTGTTTGCCTCGTCCGATCGGATCGTGCTGGTCGAGACGTCGGCAGGGGGTGGGAGCTGATGCTCATCGCGGTCGGCGGCGAGAAGGGCTCGCCGGGGGCCACCACGACGGCGGTCGCGTTGGCGGCCAGTTGGCCGAATCCGTCCGTGGTGGTCGAAGCCGACCCCGGCGGTGGCGATCTCGCGCTGCGGCTCCGGCTCCCGTCCGGAGAGGCATTGCCCCCGACCCCGACCGTCCTCACCCTGGCCGCCGCGGCCCGAGCGCATCTCGAGGACACCCAGCTCGTACTCAGGCACGCATCGGGGCTGTCGGATCGGCTGGGGGTGATCCCGGGTCATCTGCTGGCCGAACAGTCAGCCGGGATGGCCGGATCCTGGGAGGCGTTGGCCTCGGTCCTGTCGTACTCCGAGCTCGACGTGATCGTCGACGTCGGCCGGCTGGATTCGGGTTCGCCGGCGATGCCGATCGCGGCCGCCGCCGACGCGGTCGTCGTGGTGGGTCGGCCGACGACCGCCGGCGGCCTACGGCTGCGGGAGCGGATCAAGACCCTCGGACCGGCGCTCGCCGCTCGACGCGGTCAGCCCGCCATGATCTGGGCGGTCGTCGTGACACCGGCCCGGCACTCCGACGCGTACATCGCGGACCTGCAGCACATGCTGATCGCGGCCGGGGTCGACCCGGTGAGCGTCGGGCATGTGCTGTTCGACGCGGCCGCCGCGGCCCGCATCGACGACGGTGAGAACCCGACCGGACGGATGTCGCGCACACCGCTGATGCGATCGGCCCGCGATCTGGCCGGTCGGATCAGCTCCTTGGACGCCCGGCACGTCGCCCGCGGACCGGACCGGCCGCGCAACGGATTCGACGGAGGGAACCCGAGTCACCGGCTCAACCCCGAGGCGGCGATGTAGGTGGCGCTCAATCGAGAGCTGGTGCTGCGGCTGCAGGCCGAGGTGGGCGATCGGCGTACCGCCGAGCGGCAGGCTCGCCGAGCACAGCGGCTGCCGGATCTGACCGGCGAGGCCGAGCGCCAGCACACCCGGCCGGTCATTCGCGGCGTAGTCGAGGCGTACTCCCACCGGCTGGTCGAGACGACCGGGATGGGCGTGCCGGACGAGATCCAGACCGAGCTGGTCCGCGCACTCGACGCCCGGCTGTTCGGCGCCGGCCCGTTCCAGCACCTCCTCGACAACGACAAGGTCGAGGACATCCATTGCAACGGCTTCGACAAGATCTTCGTCCGCTACTCCAACGGCGAGGACGAGCAGGTCGACCCGGTCTGCGACTCCAACGAAGAGCTGGTCCAGATCCTGCAGGACCTGGCCAGCTACACCGGACTGTCGAGCCGGCCCTTCGACACTTCCAACGTCGAGCTCGACCTGCGGCTGCCGGACGGCTCGCGGCTCTCGGCGACCCAGGGCGTGTCGCCGTGGCCGACCGTGTCGATCCGGCGACACCGCCACCCCACGCTGAACCTCGCCCACGAGCAGGACCTCGGCACCATCGACCGCGAGCAGGCGAACTTCCTTCGCGCCGCGGTCCGGGCCAAGAAGAACATCATGATCGCCGGTGGCACCGGCGCCGGGAAGACCACGTTGCTGCGGGCGATGGCCAGTGAGATCGCGCCCAGGGAGCGGTTGATCACCGTCGAGCGCACCCTGGAGCTGGCGCTGCACGAGGACACCGTTGGCCATCCGAACTGCGTGCCGTTCGAGGAGCGGCAGCCCAACGCCGAGGGCGAGGGCGGCGTGTCACTGGCGACCCTGGTCCGACGGTCGCTGCGGATGAGCCCCGATCGGGTGATCGTCGGTGAGGTGCTTGGCGACGAGGTCGTCACGATGCTCAACGCGATGACGCAGGGCAACGACGGCTCGCTGTCGACCATCCACGCCAACTCGGCGCTCGAGGTGATCCCGCGGCTGTGTGCGTACGCCATCCAGGCCCAGGAGCGGCTGCCGATGGAGGCGACCCAGATGCTGGTCTCGGGCGCACTCGACTTCATCGTCTTCATGACCAAGGTCGACAAACAGCAGCGGGTGATCGACTCGATCCTCGAACTCACCGGCTATGACGGCGCTCGCGCCACCCATTCGCACCTGTGGCAGTCGCCGGGCATCGGTGAGCGTGGCGTACGCACGGCAGCGCAGGTGACGTGCATGGACGATCTCGTACGCGTGGGCTGGCAGCCTGGCGGCTGGGGTGACGGCGGATGACCGGCCTGGTCGTCCTGCTCGCCGCCGGTGCCGCGGCCGGTGTGGTGTTGCTGATCGCCTTGCTGCGCGGCTACCGGATCCAGCTGCCGGAGCTGAAGCCGAGCGGCCTGTCGGAGAACGACCGCCGCCGGCTCATGATCGGACTCGTCGTCGTGGTCGGCATTGCGGTGCTCACTCGGTGGCCGGTCGCGGTTCTCGCAGGGGCCGTCATCGTGCTGCTGTGGCCCCGGATCGTCGGCGCCACCGGCGTCGGTCAGGCCGCCCTCGACCAGCTCGAAGCGTTGGCGATCTGGACCGAGTCGATGCGGGACATCACCCGCGCCTCGACCGGTCTCGAGGAGGCCATCCCGATCACCGCGCAGTCCGCGCCCGATGCCTTGCGGCCGGCGCTCCGTCGCCTGTCGGATCGGCTCGCCGCGCGGATCCCGCTCGACACGGCGCTTCGCGACTTCGCCACCGACGCGGACGACCCGGGTGTCGACTACGTCGTGGCGGCCCTCATCCTCAACGTGCGTACTCGCGGCCCGGAGCTCGCCGCCGTGCTGAGCCGGCTGGCCGACTCCACCCGGGCCGAGCTCGCGATGCGGCAGGAGGTCGAGGCCGAGCGACGTCGGCTGCGCCGGCACACCTGGATCATGTTCGGCATCATCGCCGCCTGGATCAGCGGTCAGTTGCTGGTCGCTCGCGAGCACCTGGCGCCGTTCGGCGAGCCGGCCGGACAGGTCGTCCTTGCGCTGATCGTGGCGGCCTGGGTCTTCGCCGCGATGCGGGCCCGGTCGCTGTCCGAGCCGGTACGGCCGGCGCGCTTTCTCACCACGCAGGAGCCGGTCGACTTCGGAGGGGGCTTCCGATGAACGGGTGGGTGTTGCTGTTCGGCGCCGGCATCGGGCTCGGCATCGCCCGGCTGGTCTGGCTGCTCGCGCCTCGTCGGGTCGACATGGTCGGGGCGGCGCAGCGATGGGAGGCCGCTCGGGCGACCGCTGCAGTGCACACACCTCCCGGCATGGCGCGTACCGGCGTCCAGGCCAAGGTGGGCCGGATGCTCGCCGTCCGTCTCGGTCGTCACGGCGTCCAGATGCAGCAGATCCGGCAGGACCTCGCCATGGTCAACCGCGACCTGGAGGGGTTCCTGGTCACCACGACGCTCAAGAGCCTGGCCGGGCTGGTGCTGCCGTCGGTGCTGTTCGCGTTGCTGCGGTCGGCCGGCGCCTCGCCTCCGCCGAGTGCGCCGTTGGTCTTCGGCGTCATCTTCGCGGTCGGCTTCGTCTTCGTCTCGATCGAGCAGTTGCACCGCGAGGCCGACGACCGGCGCGACGAGCTCCGTCGCACGCTGTCGACGTACCTCGATCTGGTCGCGATGGCGATGGCCGGTGGCCGCGGCCACCCCGAGGCGTTGCCGATGGCCGCCCAGATCGGCAGTGGCTGGACCTTCGAGCTGCTGGAGGACACCGTCGTCGGCGCTCGTGACGCCGGAACGACGCCATGGGCGGCGCTCGGTGAGCTCGGTCGGCGATGTGACATCAGTGAGCTGCGTGATCTGGCCGTCGCGGTCACCTTGGTCGCCGACAACGGCGCTCGGGTACGGGAGACGTTGATGGCCCGGGCCGAGTCGCTGCGGCAGAGCCGGATCACCGCGGCCAAGGAAGACGCTCAGAAGCGTTCGGACTCCATCGAGTGGAACCAGCTCGTCATCGCCGGGGGGTTCGTGGTGTGGCTGTTCTATCCGACGGTGGTCAACCTGTTCAACCAATGAGATGGAGCGGACCTATGGCATACCGGCGGGAGATAGAGGAGGAAGCGAGATGAGTGTCTTGCTGACGATGTGGGCCTGGTTCCAGACCCGGCTGGCCACGGCCCGGCACAGTGAGGACGGCTGGGGCGCCGTCGAGTGGATGGTGATCATGGTCTTCGTCGTGGGCCTGGCCTATGCGGCCAACCAGGCCGCCGACGGCTTCATCCAGAAGAAGGCCGGAGAGCTCTTCTCGAGCTGAGGACCTTCCAGTGGGCATCCGGACGCGCGTGCACAACGACCGAGGGTCGATGTCGATCGGCCTGGTCCTCGTCCTGCCCATCTTGATGCTCGCTCTCGGCGCCAGCGCACAGTACTTCGTCAAGGCCGACGCCGAGCGGACGGCGGAGTCGGCCGCCGAGGAGGGGGCGGCGGCGGCCCGTCGGTTCGACGGCTCGGCCGAGGCGGGTCAGGCGCAGGCGTACGACTTCCTGGACAGCGTCGACAACGCGTCGCTGGAGAACGTCCAGGTCAGCGCGACCCGCAGCGGGACCGAGGCGTCGGTGACCGTGACGGGCACGGCGGAGTCCCTGGGCTGGCTGCCGTTCCTGAACCGCGACATCTCCGAGACGTCGACCGGGCCGGTCGAGCGATACACGACGGACTGATGACCTGTGATGACGCGGACGCGCGACGAGAGCGGGACGATCCCCCTGGAGCTGGTGATCATCGCGCCCGTACTCGCGATCCTGCTGGCGCTGCTGGTCGCCGCCTGGCGGGTGTCCGAGGCGGGCAACCAGGTGACGGCGGCCGCGGCCGAGGCGGCCCGCGCGGCGTCGCTCGAACGCAGTGTCGACCTGTCGGCAGCAGCCGGGGAGGCGGCCGCTCGGCGAACGCTGGAGGATCGCGGCCTGTCCTGCGCCAACCTCGACGTCCGGGTGGACGTGTCGTCGTACGAGCCGGGTGGCTTCGTACGTGCGACGGTGACGTGCACCGCCGACCTGTCGGAGCTCGCCGTGCCCGGGGCGCCGGGCAGCTGGACCGACGAAGCGTCCTTCATCGAGCCGATCGAACAGTTCCGGGGCGGCTGATGACCGCGATTCGGCGGAACCTGTCAGCCCGAGGTTGCCCCCCAGGGCAAATGGGGGCTGACAAGTGCGCGCTGTGGAATCGGATACGACATGGGCGCGACGAGGTCGGCGCTGCGCTGGCGGTCTGGCTGCTGGTCGCGGCGGTGCCGATCGGCTTCCTGCTGACCGGCTACATCTACGACGGCGGCAACGTACGTGAGGCGCAGCAGATGGCGTACCGGACCGCGGAGAAGGCGGCTCGGCTCTCGGCCGACCAACTGTCCACGGCGAGTCTGCGATCGGACGGCAATGTCGCCGTCGATCCGGCCCTGGCACAGCAGGCCGGCGCGGCCTATCTGCAGGCGGCCGGCTTCGACGGCTCGGTCGAGGTCGACGGCGGAACGGTGACGGTCACCGTGGTCGACACCGTGGACATGAAGGTCTTGAGCGGCATTGGCGTCAACTCGATCGACATCGAAGAGTCGGCATCGGCGGAGTCGATCAACGCCGATACACAGCCGGAGGACGTGTGATGAGGCGGCCTAGTGAGTGGGTACGTGCCGTGGTCTCCCTGGTGGGGATGGCCGTGGTGCTCGTGGGCACACCGTTGGCGCTGATCGCCTGGGTGGGCAATCCGATACCGCCGGAGGGTCTGGCGTTGAATGCCGACCTGACCGACAACGCCATCATCGGCCTGCTCGCGGTCGTCGTCTGGGTGATCTGGGCCCAACTGCTGATCGGCACGGTCGGTGCGATCATCGAGGAGGTACGCGGGGTCGACCTCGGGTCGCTGCCCGGCGTACTGGGGAGCGAGCGCGATCTGGCCCGGCGGGCCGTGGCAGCGCTGGCGGTGGTGATCGTGTCGTCGACCGCGGCCGCGACCACCGCGTCGGCAGCCGTCGGACCGCAGCCGGCGGCGACCTCCGCTCGCGTCGGCGGTGCGCACGCGAATCGTCAGCCCGAGGCGGAGGTGCCGCCCGAGCGCCGTGACGATCTGCGCATGGTGACGGTGACCCATCAGCAGTCGGACCTGTGGACGATCGCCGAACGACACCTCGGCGACGGTCTTCGTTGGACCGAGATCCGCGAGCTCAACCAGGGCCGGATCATGGACGACGGGCGTACCTTCCGCTCGGCCAACCTGCTGCAGCCCGGTTGGAAGCTCCTGATGCCACCGGACGCCAAGGATCTCCCGCTCGCCTCGGATCCGGAGCCAACATCGACTCAGGCTCCGGCGACGAGGCTCTACACCGTCAAGCCCGGTGACAGCCTGTCGGCGATCGCGGAGCGGCTGCTCGGCGACGCCGGCCGCTACGGCGAGATCTTCGAGCTCAACGCGGGTCGGTCGCAGCCAGACGGTGGGCGGCTGACCGATCCGGACCAGATCTGGCCGGGCTGGAGTCTGGAGATCCCGGTCGACGGCCGGAGCAATGGTCAGGCGCCGCCGCCCGATGTACGGCCCGACGAGCGACCCAGCCGCCACGGCGAGGAGGAGCCGCGGACGCAGCTGGAGCCTCAGGGTACCGACGCCGAGCCGCCGCAGACCGGTACCGGAGGGCCGCAGACTCAGGCTGGACAGCCTCAGACCGATCAGCCACAGTCCCAGGCCGGACAGCCGCAGACCCAGGCCGACGGCGGCGCATCGAGTCAGCCGGCCGAGTCGTCGCCGGGTCAGTCCGAGGCGAAGCCGCCGGTGGCGGCGCCGGCCGCTCCGCCGCCGCAGCAGCACACCGAGTCCCGGCCCGAGGCCGAGCACACTGCCCAGCCACCTGATCCAGAGTCCGCGCCGCCGGAGCACACTGCGCCGGCTCCGACCGGTGAGGCCGAGAGCGTCGCGCCAAGCGACGAGGCGAAGCCGCCGCCGGCGGAGAGCTCCGCCCCGGTGGCGTCCGCCGGCGGGAACCCGACCGCCTCGGCGTCCTCGGCCTCCGAGTCGACCGAGGACGAGGCCGGGGTACCCGTGCTCGCGGTCGCCGGAGTCGGGGCGATCCTGGCCGCCGGGTTGGTCGGGCTGCTTCGCACTCGACGGACCTGGCAGCGCGCCCGCCGCAAGCCGGGTCAGCGGGTGCCCGAGGCGGACGACGCGGCGGTCGCGCTCGAGGAGTCCATGACCTCGGGTTCCGACCTGGCCGGCGTCGACCTGGTCGACAGTGCCCTTCGCGGCCTGCTGGCCTGGTGCGGCTCGGGCGGCAACGACGGCGTCCTGCCGGTGATCCAGTTCGCCCGACTCACCGAGGTCGGGATCGAGCTCTACCTCGCCGATTCGGCGCAACTGCCCGAGCCCTGGGTCGCGCTGCACGGCACCACGGCCTGGAGCCTGGCGCGAGACGCCGAAGGCTTCGCCGGCTTCAACGACGGTGGCATGGCGCCGTACCCCGCGCTGGTCTATCTCGGTGACGACGACGAAGGCGGCGAGGTTCTCGTCGATCTGGAGTATCTCGGGACGCTCGACCTGCAGGGGCCGTCCGAGCAGACCGAACGCATGCTGGCCGCGCTCACCGCGGGGCTGGCGACATCTCAATGGGCCGATCACGTGGACGTCACGATCGTCGGCACCCATCCCGGTCTCGAAAGGGAGCTTCGTACCGGGCGAGTCCGCTACCTGCCCGAGGTAGGGGACCTGTTGAGCGACCTGGCGATCCGCGCCCGGGAGGACGCGGCCGCCTGGTCTGAGCTGGAGGTGGGCGATGTGACCGAGGCCCGAGTTCAGAAGCAGACCGAGGCGTCCGGCATGGTCGTGCCGGAGATCGTGTTGCTCGCTATCGAGGTCACGCCTGAGCAGCGCGAGCAGCTGGCCAGTCTGCTCGAAGACCTGCCACGCGTCGCCGTGGCCGCCGTGACGACCGAGTCCGGCGTCGGCCAGTGGCGGCTGCGCCCCGACGCCGAGGACGAGGAGGGCCGGATCTGGGTGCTGGAGCCGGTCGGAGTACGCCTGAACCCGGCCCGATTGGACGACGAGACGTACGCCCGGATCCTGGAGCTGCTCCACGTCGCCGACCGCGAGCCGGAAGGCCGGCCGATCCCACTCGCCGAGCCGGTCGCGACCTTGGACGCCAAGCCGACCCGGCCCGCGTCGCCGGTCGGTGCGCCGGTGCCGACCGCCGGTGAAGTCGACTCCGAGTCATGGAGCGACGAGACGGAGCCGAAGGCGCCGGAGCCGATCGGTTCTGGCGAGACCTTCGGCCTGAACTGTCCGCCGGTGATCGACAACCTGGGTCCGCCTCGGATCATCTACCCCGCCGTCGAGATCCCGGACAACCGGCTGCCTCGCGTGCTCGCGTTCCTCAGCTACATCGCGGAGAACCGCGGCTGCTCCCACGAGCAGCTCGACGAGGCGATGTTCCCCGGCGCCCGGGTCAATCCCGACACCCGTACCCGCTACATCAACTACGCCCGCACGCTGCTCGGGAAAGGCGAGAACGGAATGGACTACCTCCCTCGACGCAACTACACCGACCTCTCGTCGGAAGTCGTGACGACTTGGGATCTGTTCCACAACCTGGTGGGCGACGACCCGTTCAAGACGTCGACCGACAATCTGGAGCGGGCGCTGAGCCTGGTCCGCGGCCGGCCCTACGAAGGCGGCAAGGCGGCGTGGTACGGCTGGTCCGAGCACTCGGCCCGCCGCATGTACGACCTGATCGCCGACACCGCCTGTGCCCTCGCCGACCGCCGCTACGCCGCCGGTCAGTGGCGGGCTGCGGTCGACGCGGCCGTCGTGGGCTGGTCGATCGAGCCCGTGCAGCAGTGGCTGTGGCGGGTGCACATCCAGGGCCTGCGGGCACTCGGGGACATCGACGAAGCCCGTCGGGTCGCGGTCGAGCGCAACACCTTCTCCGAAGAGCTCGAGTTCGAGCTGGAGCCCGAGACCTCACGGATCTTCGACGAGCTCGGCATCTTCGACAGTTACTCGTACGCGCGCTAGATCAGGGCGTCCGGGCCCGCCTCCCTCCACCTGGCGTGCCGCAAGCCCGACATATCGCCCTCGGAACCACGCGTACGGGAGGGAGGCGGCTCCATGCCCGACCGTCAGCGGCTGGCGAGGCCGGCGATCTCGACCATGTCGGCGACGACGCGTTCGAGATCGGCGACCAGGGACAGGTGACCCTCGTCGAGGTCGACATGGGCCTGGCAGCCGGGGATGTGCTCGACCAGCCAATGGCCATGGGCGAGCGGCACCATGCGGTCGTCGGCGCCCTGCCAGACGGCGACCGGCACCCGGATGGACGCCAGGTCGAAGCCCCAGGGAGCGATGACGGTGAGGTCGTCGTCGCACCAGCCGCGAACGCCCTGGCGGCCGGCCGCGTGGAGGCTGGCTGCCACGTGTTCGCCGACGGGACCGTCGAATGCGACCCGGTCGGCCAGCGGGATCAGGTCGCCCATGCCGTCGGCCAGGTCGCTCGCGCTCATGTCGAACAGCGGCGCGCCGTTCTCGACCAGCCAGGCCTCCAGGTCCTCGGCGCTGCGGAAGGCTGCCCCGAACTCCTCCACGTTCTCCCGACCCATGCCGCCCATCCAGTCGAGCCCTTCGGCGTCGGCTGGTGCGACTCCGGCGACGACCGCCGCGCCTCGACATCGGCCTGGAGCGAGGGCGGCGCAGGCCAAGGTTCGCGGGCCACCGCCGGACCAGCCCATCGTCACGAAGTCGTCGAGCTCGAGCGCGTCGAGGATCGTCATGGCGTCTGCGAAGTCGTCGGCGATGGTGCCCGGCGTGGGCCGCGGCTCCGAGCCGCCGTACCCGGGTCGGGAGTACGTGACGACGCGGAGTCCGTGGCGGATCGCCGCGTCGGCAAGCACCGAGAACTCCACGGCGGCACTGGGCGTGCCGGAGTGGTAGAGCAGCGGAAAGCCGTCCGGCAGCCCGCTCTGCAAGACCTCGAGTCGCCCGCCCCAGGTGGCGGTAACCGACGTGGTGCCGTTCGATAGTTCGGCCATGGCCGCACCATAGTCCGCCTCCGCTGAATCGCGTCGGCACGCGGCCAGACGCGGATTGACTCACCGAATGTCACCGTCCGTGACAGCTTTCGCCTGTGTCCGGGTCCGGTGTCCGCGTCGGTGTCCGGCTCGAACGGCAGCGTTGACCTGCATGGACGTTGTCAACCAGCGCAGTGCGACCGAGATGACGATCCCCGATTCGATCTCCTTCCGAGCGACTTCGACCGACGCCGAGCAGGTACGCCGGTGGTCCCATCGATGGGTGGCGCTGGCCGGGTGCGAGACACCGGCCGACGTGATGGCCGCCTGTCGCATATCTGACAGCTTCAGCGACGCGGCGCTGTCCGCGCTGCTGCGAATCGTCAACGGCCGCTACCAGGGCAGTCCCCTGGCGGCCGACATTCTGTTGCAGACATTGCTCCCGCCGGCGATGCGACTGCACGCGCGGCCGATCCTGCACGAGTCCTCGGATCCGGCAGATGCGGTCGGCATGCTGATCGCCGGGATCGTCGAGGCGATCACGACGTACCCGCTCCGCCGCCGGCTCGGGGTCAAGGAGCATCTGCTTGACCTGGCCGGGATGGCGTTCCGGGAGAAGGCGCGGACGACGACACCGGCCGAGCGGGCGGCCCGAAGCGACGTGCCGTACGACCGGGCCGCGCTCAGCCGGGCCGGTGACGTCGATGAGGAGGTCACGGCGGACCCTCTCGTCCAGGCTGCCGAGACCCTGGCGGCCGCGCTCCGTCGTGAGGCGGTCAGCCTGGCCGAGGCTCGGCTGGTCACCCGGCAGCACGCGTTCGCCCTATCGCGCTCCCGTCGGAACACCACGTTCTCGTGGTGGGTGCGCACTCCGATCAGGCTGTCCGGATCGGTGTCCGGGTGGCCCGATTCCACTGGCGGCATGAACGCCGGTGACCAGCGGAACGCACTCGATCGGGTGAATGCCGAGTGGGCCCATATGCAGACGTCTCCACAGGCGGAGACGCAGGTACGGCAGTGGGCCCGACGATGGCCCGGTCTGGCCGGGTGCGAGTCGCCGGCCGACGTCGAGGCGGCCTGCTATCGCTTCGACGAGTCCAGCGACGCGGCCCTGTTGACCCTGCTGCGGATCGTCCACGGTGCCGACGCGGGCCGTGACCTGGCCGCTCGGCTGGTGCTGCACTCGGTGCTCGGCCGAGCCGTGAGCGAGTTCCTGCCTCGCCTGTCGAGGGCGTTCGACGACTCCGGCGACGCCGCCTCCGGGCTGCTGGCCGCGGCGGTCGAGGCGATCGCGACGTATCCCCTGGACGAGCCCCGGCTGGTCAAGCGGCGGCTACTGACCCGGACCGGGACGCTGTTTCGGCGCGAGGCGCGGGCGTTCGGCCGGATCGACCGGCGGACCCAGGCGGTGCGCGGACGCAGTGAGATCCCCTGTGATCCGGTCACACTCGGCGCGGCGATCGACGCCATCGCCGAGCCCACCCTGGATCCACTCGTCGAGGCCACCGAGGCGCTGGCCGCGGCCGTACGGCGGCATGTCATCAGTCGCGAGGACGCCCGTCTGGTGGCCCGTCATCACCTGGTCGAGCAGCCGGTGCCGTACGCCGACCTCGCCGACGAGCTGGGCATCTCCGAAGCCGCGGTACGGCAGCGCTGCTCCCGAATCGTCCGACGGGTCGCCGCCGGCGCAGTCGCTTGAGACCGCCATGTCCCGGCCGCCGACACGCTGCTGTCACAACGGCCTCGCTGGGCTGCCTGTTAGCGGCGATGCGGACCGAATCCGATCCGTCGCGGAGGAGATGCCGATGTCGAGAGGCCAGTCGGGACCAGCGCCGAACGACGCTGAGCGGATCGTGGCCGATGCCTGGCATCGGGTCCTCGAACTCGTCGACCGGCTGAGCGAACAACCGATCGACGCGGCGACCTACAGCGAACTGCGGGCCTACCTGGCGTCGGATGCCTTCGACGCGGTGGCGGCGTACGAGCAGGTGACCACCGGCGGTGTCGCAGCGCTGCTGGCCCGGGTCGACGAGCTGAATCGAGCCCGGCCCGATCTCGCCGTGGTCGACCGGCCGACTCGCGGTGGGGAGGCCGACTCATGACCGTCCTGTTGCGCCGCGAGTCCGCGCCCACAAGGCGATCGCGCCGGACCAAGCTGCCCCGGCCGCGTCGTCGGCAGTCGGCTCGGCACGCGACCGAGGACGAGTTCGAATCGCCGGTCGGCCAGTGGACCAACGGCTCCAACCTCAAGACGAAGGCCGCGACCGCCGGTCTCATCCTGGCCCTGGTGCTGAGCCCCGCTGGCGTGGTGGTCGGCCTGGCAGCGGCATCGAGTGGATCGGCGCCGACCTCCGACACCACCGTGGCCGACACCCGCGGTGAGCAGGCAGCTGTCGAGGAGTTCGCGGCTCGCTTCGTGACGACCTGGCTGTCGGCGAACGCGGACAACGCCGACAAGCTCCTGACCGGGATGATCGACATGCCGGACGGCGCCGAGTTTCCGACCGTCGCGCCGCGGGCCACCGACCCGACCGTTGCCAACGTCGAGCAGCTCGGCGGCGGCGTGTGGTCCGTGACGGTCGCGGTGACCGTGACGGCGGCCGGCTCCGACCAGGGCGTACTCCGGTTCTTCGCGGCCCCGATCGAGTACGCCCCCGGTCGGCTCGCGGCGATCGCGCTGCCGTCGCCGGTCGCGGCGCCGACGATGGCCGAGGCGCCGAGCCTGAGCTACCAGAGCGACCTGTCGTCGAACCATCCGGCCTGGCGTACTGTCTCCGGCTTCATGGGCGCGCTGCTCGCGGGCGGCGACGACATCACCCGCTACCTGACCCCGGGCACCCACGTGGCGCCGGTCGTCCCGGTGCCGTTCGCCCAGGTGCGGATCAACCAGATCGCGACCCAGGCCGAGGCCGGGGTCGAGCCCCCTAGGACACCCGCCGACGGACAGCACCTGGCGGTGTTGGTGACCGCCGTCGGCCTGAGCACGACCACCGACGCCTCCGGGATCACGGTCCAGTACGCGCTGGTCCTGACCGGCCGGGACGGGCGGTGGGAGGTCACCGAAGTCGAGGCGTCCCCTCATCTCGAGGACGGATCCGGGGGCGTGACAGGCGGGTCGTCGAGCGACGGCTCACCCGTGGAGGAGGAGCAATGATTATTGACCTGGTAGGCCAGGCGGCCAGCTCGATGAACCTGGTCGGGATGTCGGGTTGGTCGGCGCATCTGGCGACGTCGGTCGTCCATGACGTCTCCCAGTCGGCCGCCTCGGTGCAGGCGGCGCCCAACGACGGCCTGATCGACTGGACCTCGCGCAAGCTGCGAGAGTTCCGGATCCTGATCCTGCTGGCGGTCTGGGTCTTCGTCGCCGGGATGGTCGGCTTCGTGTACGCCCGGACCAAAGGCTCGTGGGGTGCGACCCTGGCCGCGATCATCCTGGGCGCGATCGTGCTGGCCGGCGTCCACAACATGGATGCCCTGCAGGGCAACGTCGGCGCCGAGATCAACAGCGCGCCGAGCCCTGACGCTGGCCTCTCCGTCCGATAGCGGCGGTGAACACAGTGGCTGCCGCGGTGACCCCTGCCGACGATCAGACCGAGGTCGTCCGCTGGTACACCCATGCCCGCAGGTTCCCGATCCTGATCGGCAAGGCCGGCATGAACGGGGATCCGCTCCCCGGCGGACCGTACACGTCGACCCAGGTCGTCGCCTGGTTCGGCACGCTGGCGGTGCTGTACTTCACCCGCGACATCTGGGGTCAGTTCGGCGGCTTCATGAACGCCGTGGTGCTGCTCGGCCTCCCGATCGCGGTCGGATGGGCGGCCCGGTGGATCCCGCACGATGCCCGCAACCCCGTCCTGGTGGCTGCCGGTTGGGTGCGATGCTTCGGCGCTCCGGTGGACGGCCGGGTGGACGGCGTTCCGGTCCGGCTGCGCAGTCCCTACCGGCTCCGCCACAAGTACGTCGTCGACCCCCGGTCGTACGAGCAGCGGGCTCGCCAGCCCCGTGAGTGTGACGTTCTGACCGCTCGTGAGGCCGAATCGTCGCAGAAACGTCACGCTCACGGGTCTGGGGGCCCGCTGTCCGACGTCCAGTCGCTGCTGGCGGCAACTTCGAACCGGAGGTGACCCATGCGGTCGGCCATCTCAACCCTGTCGGGGAACCTGATCTGGTCACGGCACGGCGCGGTCTGGGCCGGCTGGCGGCTGACCGGCCTGTCGTACGGTCATCGGCCGATCAAGCACAAGCGCGAGATCCGTACCCTGCACCAGGCGCTGATGCGCGGCCTGATGGGCGAGTCGCTGTGGCTGGGTACGCGGGCCGGCCTCGACCCCCATGCGGTCGTCGAGCGCGTACTCGACGGGGTCGACGTCAACGCGCATCCGGACTGGGCGGCCGAGTGTGCAGCCACGCTCGACAGCCTGGCCGAGATCGGTCCGGGCCAGCGCGCACTGTGGCTGTGGGTGCCGTTGAACGACCATCGGGCCCAGCGGCTGGCCGAACCGCTCCGGGCCGCACTCAACAACCTCCGCGATGCCGCCGGCATGCCCCGCGCGTCAGTCTCCGACGGCGAACTGGAGCGACGCCGATCCCAGGCCGACCAGCTGGCCAAGGTGATCCCGGCTGTCTTCGATCCACAGCCGGTGACGCCGGCCCAGACCACCTGGCTGTTCCTCCACGCCCAGCAGCGCGGTCTGTGGCTGGACCTCGACCTGCCCGAGAGCGGCGGCCAGGACGTCGACCTGCTGCGCTCGGGCTGTGAGCTGGGCAGTCCGGTCGTCGACGAGGGCGCCAAGACCGACCACCGGCAGGGCGGCTTCGGAAAGGCGGCGCTCCGCAACGTCGTCGCTTCACCCGAGCGGCGCCGATTGGTCAAGCTGACGTCGGACGGCCCGGAGGGTCGGCTGGTCGACTCCTACCAGCAGCTCCGGGTGCTGTCGCGGCTGCCTCGACAGGGCATGGTCTTCCCCGGGTCCGAGATCATTGGCCAGATCGACAAGTGCGGCCTGGACGTCGACTGGGCGATGCGGATGCGGATCCGTTCGTCCGACGATGCGGGCAAGCGCAACCGCAAGGCCCTGGTCAACCTCAACGACCAGATCTATCAGCGCTCCGAAGAGGTCAGCGTCCGGCACACCGACCTCGACGACATCAAGGACGCGCTGGCCGAGTACACGACGATCCTGGCCCGCGATCACAACGAGGTCGAGGTCGAGGCCACCACGGTGCTCGCGATCGCCGGCAGCACGCCGGAGGCCTGCCTCGACCAGGGTCGCGAGCTCGACGAGTTCATGAGCGGCTTCGAGGCGAAGACCACGGCGCCGCTCGGACACCAGAGCGAGCTGTGGCAGGTCATGCTGCCCGGCTTTCCCGCGACCAAGATCGTCGCCGACTTCGCCCATCCCTCGACTTCGTCGACCTGGTCCGCGGCCGTGCCGCTCATCGGCGCCGATCTGGGCGACACCCGCGGGCTCGCGTTCGCGATCAACCTCACCACCGGCGTACCCGGCGTGGTCCATCTCGACGTGGCCGGTGCGTCGGCGCGTGGTCAGTCCGGCTCGTTCGCACTGATCGGCGAGAAGGGCGGCGGCAAGTCGTACGCGATGAAGAAGATTGCGGCCGGCGTGATCGATCAGGGCGGCCGGGTGATCACCCCGGACCGTACGCCGTCCGGCGAGTGGGCTCGCTGGGCGACGTCGATCACCTCGTCGGTCGTCGCCGACTGCACCCATCCGGAGTACAGCCTGTGCCCGTTGCGGTTCTTCGGCCCGGACATCGGCTCGCGCGTCGCGCACTCGTTCTTCATCACGCTGCTCGGCGTCGCGGCCGACGACGACGCCGGCACCCTGCTCGGCGAGATCCTGCATCCGGAGTACCTCACGACCCATCGGATCGGCTCCTGCGGCGACCTGCTGACTCACCTCACGCGCGCGGAGTCGTTCGTCGACCTCGACGACCGGCAGCTGGCCAAGCAGCTCGCCCGGCGGATGCGTACCTACGCCAACAAGGATCTCGGCCGGGTGATCTTCGACCCGGACCTGCCGTCGCTGCCCGAGGCGTGGCGGGCGCTGGTGATCCGGACCCACGACCTCGAGTTGCCGACTCGGGACCAGCTCAACCACGAGCACCTGTTCCGCGGGCTGCGGATCGAGGCCAAGTTCGGCCGGGCGATGTACGCGCTGGTCGCGGCGATGGCGCGGCAGGTCTGCTTCGCCGATCCGACCGAGCCGGCGTTGTTCCTGGTCGACGAGGCACACTTCCTGACCGCCTCGCCGGAGGCCGAGCACGAGGCGAAGCTGTTCCTACGCGACGACCGCAAGCACGGCTGCGCGCTGGGAGTCGCGTCGCACGACGCCGAGGAGGACTTCGGATCGGCGACCCTGTGGGGCCTGATCCCGACCCGGATCCTGATGCGCCACCAGGACCGCACCATGGCGGCGCGAGGCCTGGCGCGACTCGATCTCGATCCAACCGACGACGATCTGCTCGAGCTGATCCTGCACCAGACCTCGCCGCCGGACCGCTCCACCTTGGTCGTGCCCGAGCACCGCCGCGGTGAGGCGCTGATGCGTGACGTGCACGGCCGGACCGGGTTCATCCGGGTGCTCCCGCATGCCCTCGCCCACCGCGCCGAGGCGGCCAACACCACGCCAGAGCGTCCCGGCGGCACCCTGGCCGAGACCGCCGTGGTCGGGGCCGGTCCATGAGCCGAACCCGAAGACGATCGGCGTGGCGGCGGCTGGCCCGGCGGGTCTGGGCGCTGCTCGTACTCACGCCGATGCTGCTTGTGCTGTCCGCCTCGCGAGCGGTCGCCGACTCAGACGTCACCCGGCCGGCGGCGGCGCTGTCCTGGATGAATCTGCACGACTCGCGGGGCATCTCGATCTGGGACTACGACCTGTCGCTGGACCACGGCGGCATCACGAACCCGCTGAAGCTGATCTGGTCGGTCTTCGCCGACATCGGGTGGCACATCTACACCTGGCTGGTCGGGTCGGCGATGTGGTTGATCGACTTCACCCTGTCGTTCGGCTGGCTGGACCCGTTCGAGGGGCCGGCCGAGTCGGTGTCGAACTCGCTGGCCGACGTGATCAACCGGTTCGGAGCCCTGCCGGTCCTGCTGACCCTGGCAGCGGCGGTGGCGGCGGTACTGATGATGGCCGGCCGATTCGCGACCGGGCTGTACGAGTTCTTCGCCGCGGCGACCGTCGCCGCCCTGGCCGTCGGCGTACTTGCGTCGCCGATCGACTACGTCACCGGTGGCGACTCGTGGCTGATCCAGGCCCGGGACCTCGGTCTCGAGGTCGGAAGCTCGTTGTCGGCCACCCCCGGGCGCCAGCCGACGAACGATCCGGACGCCATTCGCGAGAACCTGTCCGAACAGCTGGCCGACATCTTCATCCGGGCTCCCCACCAGCTGGTCAACTACAACGCCGTCATCGACGGCACCAAGTGCGAGGCGGCCTACGACGCCGGTCTGCAGATGTCGCATGCGGAGTGGAAGCCGGCCAAGGTCAACGGAAAGTCCGGCTACCAGCTGGTCAACACCGAGACCGGCAAGCCGATCAAGCTGCCCCCAGGCACCAGCGTCAACGAGCTGTACGGCATCTCCGGCGACAAGGTCGGCTCCCGCGCGGTCTTCAACGACGTACCCGAGCAGCGCACTATCGTCGGCAACTGCGACCAGGCGCTCGGCGATGCGGCGGCCAACCCGTCGTTCACCCAGGTGATCAACACGCTCGCCCTCGGCGTCGGCGGGATCTTCCTGGTGGCGCTGGCCCTGGCCCTGTGCATCGGGGTCTGGGCGGCGGCGATCTACACGCTGTTCCTGGCGATCAAGGCGCTGTGGAACCTGGTCACCGGCATCCTCCCCGGCGGGCAACGACTCGGGCTGACCCGGACCATCTCCGAGGTCATCATCGCGCTGATCGTGGTGCTGGCCGCCGTCGTGTTCCTGATGGCGTACCTCCAGGTCGTGACCGCGGTCTTCAACAGCGCGGACGGCCCACCGATGAAACGGTTCGCCCTCTTGGACCTGCTCCTGATCGCGGGTCTGATCGTCTGGCTGCGGATGCGGAAGGCGCTCAAGCGCGCGGCCGCGACGCTGGCGCAGAAGATGGCGGCCCGGCCGAACTCGAAGCCGACCAGGATCAGCTCGGCCTTCGGATCCTCGAACCGGTGGCAGCAGGCTCGCACGGTCGGCGTCCAGAGCCGGCGGATCGCGGCGACCGGCGGCCGCGGTGTCGCCACCGCGACTCAGTACGGCCGCCGTGCGATCGGAGCCGGCGGGATGGCCGGCGCGGCCGGTGTCTGGGCGGTGACGCAGGCCAACAAGTGGACCTATCGGAAGCTGGACGGACGGCCGCCGCCGACCTCGGGCGATCCGGAGGACAAGGCGACTGTGCCCGAGGGGCAGGCGGCCGAGCGACCACCACCGGACGACGCTCGGAAGTCGCCGGTGATCCCCGGCAAGGGTCCCGACGGTCCGCCGCCGCGGCACTCGGCGGCCAGCCTGGCCCGTCAGCAGGCCGTCCAGCGACAGTTGTCGGTCCGCTCGCATCCGGCCAGCCCGATCCGGGAGCACCAGCCGGGATCGGAGCCGCCGACCAGACCGACGCCGTCGACACCTGGGCCGGGCGCGCCGGCTCCGACGCCGGTGCCGACCCCGAGGGCCAACTCGTACGACCGGGTGGTGAGCAACGGCCACGTCCACTACGTACGGCGGACGCCTGACAAGAAGGATCGGCGCGAGCCGACGCGGGTACCGATGTGACGCGGCAGCGGTGGGTGATCGTCGCCGTGGCGGCCTGTGTGGTCACCATGGCACCGCTCATCGCCGTGCCTCTGATGGTCGCGGTGCTGGTCGCCGGCGGCGCTGCGGCCGACGGACCCACGGACTGCGCGAACAACACCGGCGTCACCCAGGTCGACGTCACCGGCTCCGGCGCCTCGCTCGCGTCGCTGAACGAGAAGCAGCGGGCGATCGCGGGCACGATCATCCTGGTCGGCCAGCAGCGCGGCATCGAGGTGAACGGGATCATCTCGGGGCTGATGACCGGCTACCAGGAGTCGAAGTACCAGGTGTACGCCAACGACGGCGCCGGTGGTGACCTCGGGCCGGACCAGTACGGCATCGAGCGATCACTGACTCTCCCGCACGACGCGGTCGGGACCGATCACGGATCGCTCGGTGTTTTCCAGCAGCAGTGGCCCTGGTGGGGCACGATGGCCGAGCTGATGGACCCGCAGGCTTCCGCCGAGAAGTTCTACGCGGCCTTGGTCGAGAAGGCGCCCAACTATCCCGAGCTCGATCCAGGCGACGTCGCCCAGACCGTCCAGGTGTCGGCCTATCCCGACGCCTACGACCAATGGGAGCCGCTCGCCCGGGAGCTGCTCGCCCACGTCGGTCAGCTCGGCGGCCAGATCAGCATGTCGGGCCCCGGCTCCGGAGCGCAGGCCGCCACTGCGGTGTCGGACCTGTGCGGTCCCGGCGCCGCGATGGACTGCCCCGCGACCGGTCTTCCCGCCGAGCACGGCCTGACGCCGGACGCCTTGCGGGTGCTGCGATGCGTGGACGAACGCTTCGGCCGCCACACGTACCTCGGCGTCGGCGAGCGATCCAACAACCCGACGTCGGATCACCCGAGCGGTCGCGCCGTCGACATCATGATCGACCGCTGGAACACCCGGGCCGGCAACGCCGAGGGCTGGCGGATCGCGCGTTGGGTGGCCGACAACGCCGACAGCCTCGGCGTGACCTACGTGATCTTCGACGCCCGGATCTGGTCGACCGAGCGGGCCGACGAGGGCTGGCGGGCCTACCAGCATCCGTCCGGCGCGACCGACCCGACGTCGCTGCATCGCGATCACGTTCACGTGTCCGTGGCCGGCAACTCCGCCGGACAGCCGAGCCTCAGTGGTCGCTGGCAGCCGCCGCTGCGGCCCGGCTCGTACACGGTCACCGCGACCTTCGGCTCTTGCTCGGACCTGTGGTCGTCGTGTCACACCGGCATCGACCTGGCGGCACCGATCGGGACGACCATCTACGCCGCGCACTCCGGCCGGGTGACGACGGTGGGCTACGACGCCGACGGCTACGGCAACTACACGGTGATCACGGTCGAGAACATCGACGTCTACTACGCCCACCAGACGTCGATCCGGGTCCACACCGGCGAGATCGTCACGGCCGGCCAGCCGATCGGCACCGTCGGGGACACCGGCAACACCACCGGACCCCATCTGCACTACGAGATCCGCGTCGACGACCAGGCGATCGATCCCGACCCGTTCATGGTCGCCCGCGGCGTCAACCTGAGGGAGCTGGCATGAGTCGTCTTCGTGGCAGTTGGCTGCTGATCGGCGCTGTCGTCGCCGGTCTGATCGGCATCGTGTGGCTGTGGCCGTCGGCGCCGTCGGCGGACCCGTCGGGCGACCAGGTCGTGTCGACTCCGCATCGGTCGGTCGAGCCGTACCTGTTCGTCGGACCGCCCAAGCACGGCGGCGGGCACGACGAGCACCAGTGGACCGACGACCCGTGGCGACCGGTGGCGGTGGGCTTCGCGCGCGACTTCGCCGATCCGGGCAAGAGCATGCGCGACTGGCGGCAGCGGGTTGGCCGCTGGGTCTCGGACTACCTCGCCGAGCAGTACGCGCACACCGCTCGCTATCGGATCCCGGTCGCCAAGCTGGAGCGGGTGATCGGACCGAAGCAGGCCGGTCAGGCGGTGAGCGTGACGGCGGTCTACAACACCGGGCTCGCCCTGGACCTACAACTCGAGGTCTTCCCCGTCACGGGGTGGAAGGTCGTGCAGGCACTGCCGGCCAAGCCCGCCGAGGACATCTGAGGCCGAGAGGAGATCGACATGGCCGCCGACAAGGACAAGTCCGGTGACGTCGTCTGGGCCGTGATCGCGGCTGCACTGTTCGGGGTTCCGGCGATCGTGCTCAGTGCCGCCGGCGACGGCTGGGATCGGACGAGCGCCTGGCTGCTGGCGCATCACGTCCTCGCGCCCGCCGCCGAGAACCCGCCGCTCGTGGTCCCGGGCACCCATGGCGGTGGGCTCGACGCCGCGCGGATCGCGATCGGCCTTGGCGCCCTGGTCGTCCTGACCCTGACGATTCGCCTGGTAGCGAGGCTGGCGTACTCGGCCCTGCCGCACCGCCGGCTCCCGAGCGGTCCCGAACACTAGCCACGCCAGTATCCGCACGCGGCAGACGGCTAGGCTCGGGCCCGCAGTCGACGAGGAGGACTCCGATGGCCAAGCGAGCTCGCACCCGTCAGCGTGCCGGGACGGCGACCGAGGTCGGACCACGCCAGCCCTGCCCCTGCGGCTCCGGCAAGCGCTACAAGGCATGCCACGGCGCCACCGGCGGCGCCGCTCCCTACGTACGGCGACCGTTCGAGGGTCTGCCTGGCGAGTGCGACTGGGTCGCGCTGCGCGAGTTCGTCCCGGCGGCGACCGCGTCGCTGAAGCTCGCCAAGGACGATGCCGACCGTACGGTCATGGCCTGCTCGCTGCTGCCGATGGCGATGCCGGCGATGGTGCGGCCGGACGGCACGATCTGGCTCGGTCTGCAGGTGCAGCACGCCTTCGGCGACCCGAGTCGCGATCTGGCGTACGCGCTGGAGCTGGCGCTCGAGGCCGAGTCGGGGACCGATGTCCAGGTCGTCGCCGACCCCGGACTCGGGACGCGGCTGCAGGACCGGCTGGATCCGAAGGCGAAGTTCGACGTCGAGGTGCATGACGGGTTCGACTTCTGGGTCGCCGACGTCGACGACCCCACCGGCGAGATCGCCGCCACATTGGAGTCGGCCAACGAGTCCGCGGCGCCGACGGCTCGTCTCGCGGCCGCTGATGCGGCGTACTGGACCCGGATGGGCGATCGCGAGTTCCTGCGCTGGGTGCTGCCGCAGGACGAGGACGCGGTGCTCGACGCCCTGGCGCGGCTGCACGCGGCCGGTGCGGACCGACTGCTCGACGACAGCCGGCTGATCGGCTCATTCCGGGCATACGGTCTGATCGTGCCGGTATGGGAGTTCCCGCGCGACACCGGTGCGGAGGCGCTCGAAGAGCCGATGAAGGCCATGTCCGGACGTCTCGACGAGGCTCTCGCAGTGGAAGAGCCGCTTTCGGCTGCTGAACGATCCGCGCGTAACGGACTCGCAAGTCGGCAGCTCACGATCCACTGATTCCGAAGGTGTTTTAGGTCTGACACGCCGAATATCGCGGTAATTACGGCAATCCGATCAGGAGACGACAAGACCTTGCGCGTATCTAGGGGCCTGGCTACTGTGTGGCGCAGCCCGGTTGTCGTTGTTTCCCCCGTCAGCGACAGCCGGGTCTTTTCATGCCCCGGAAACCGGTCGGCGACGCACCGGACAGGACATGCAGCGAGGGCCGCCACGCCCTGATCCGAGCTCGGACCCGGCGATCGCCACCACCTCGATGCCGGCGTCCTCCAGCCGGGAGTTGGTCTCGACGTTGCGCTCGTAGGCGACTGCGATCCGCGGCGCGATGGCCAGCGTGTTGTTGCCGTCGTCCCACTGCTCACGCTCGGCGGTCACGGGGTCGAGCCCGGTGTGGATCCAGCGCAGCTCGTCGATGCCCATCGCCTTCGCCGCCGCCTCGAAGAACGGATCCGGCCCGGTCACGTTGAGCACGATGCTCTCCGGCGTCGACGCGTTCGCGGTCAGCGTGTACGCGACCAGCGAGTTGGCCACGTTGGGGTAGACCACGACCTTGTCGACGTCGACCATCGTGACGACCGTGTCGAGGTGCATGGTCGCCCGCTCCTGGGCGATCGGCACGGCCAGGACGGTGTGCGCCAGGTCGTAGGCGAACAGCTGCCGGGCGAACCGCTCGACGCCGGCCGGAGTCGTACGCTCGCCGACCCCGATCGCCACCACGCCGGCTGCGAGCTGCAACACGTCGCCGCCCTCGACATGCTCCAGATCCCCACCGTGCATGCGATCCATCTCACGGAAGCGCGGATGCTGGGCGTAGATCAGCTCGGTGAGCTGGGTCTCGCGCTCACGGGCCGGCATCGCCAGGCTGGTGACCGCCACCCGGTCGCGCAGCCACACCGAGGAGTCCCGGGTGAACAGCAGGTTGGGCAGCGGATGGATCAGGAAGTCGTCGTGCGCGAGCAGGCTCGAGACGAGCGAGTGCTCCACGCGGAGCTCGTCGTTGCGGATGCCGGCGATCAGCGCCTGCGACAGCACTGCCGGCGACATGTCGTGCAGCGCCTCGTTCAGATAGGCCCGTACGGTGTCGCCGACATGCAGATTGGCGCAGACCTGGGTGATCGCGAGCTGGCGCGATGTCGGGTCCTCGAGCGTCTCGACCAGGAGCTCGGCGAGGTAGAGGACCTCGACGCCACGCTCGCGGAGCGCCGCCGCGAAGGCGTCGTGCTCCTCCTGCGCCCGGGTGATCCAGGGGATCCCGTCGAACAGCAAGGAGTCGTTGTTGCGGGGCGTCAGCCGTTTCAGCTCCGGCCCCGGTCGATGCAATATCACGGTCTCGAGCGGGCCGACCTCGCTGTCGGCGCCCATCAGAGTTGTCGTCATACCTGCTCCCGGGATTCAGTCTGCCCGATCTCCACAACGGCCGGTACTGCTGGCAGGCTAGCCGCCAGGAGCATGGGAACGGTTACGCAGCCGGCTGCGACGAAGACCGCGATGCCGGAGTCGTTGAGCAGCGTGCCGAGCAGCGCGGCCGTGGCGGCACTCACTCCGGCGGCCAGTTCGATCGGGCTCGCCTCGGCCAGCAGACGGCGGCCCGCCCCGTTCTGCGGCCAGAACAGCCCGACCATCGTGATGATCAGGAACGGCGCCAGGATCGCGACCGGACTGTGCAGCAGCAGATACAGGCTCGCGTCGAGCTTGCGCTCCACGACCTCCCACGCGGTGCCGTCCAGCAACTGCCCGACGAAGCGGCCGAGGTGGGTCTGGTCGTCGGTAGGCCGCTGATAGTCGGCGATCGCGATCACGGTGACGATCGCGACGCCGGCCGCGAACGAGCCGATGACCCGAGTGGCCGACAGCCGGATGCCGGTGGCGATCATCGTGAGCAGGACGAGGGCCGGCACCAGGGCGAGTACGCCGCCGAAGTCGGCTCCGAGGCCGGGGGCGCCGTCGATGATGATGAGCGTGCCGCCGACGATCACCGCGAGCCAGCGGGCGGTCCTGGTCGGCTGACCCTGCATCACCGCTGCCAGCGCGATCAGTCCGCTCACGGCATAGACCGCGAACGGCATGTTGCCGAAGCCGATGAACCGGCCGGCGACGATCGGGTTGTAGCCGAACAGGCTGTTGAGCTGCAGATGCGACCCGGTGACGACGTCGAGCGCCAGTACGAGCACGCTGATGACGGCTACAGCGATGCCCGGGCCGTAGCGCAGCCGCCGCCACGGCCCGGCGAGCGCCACGGCTGACACCGCCACGACGGCAGCGAGCAGACTGCCGGCCCAGGCCAGCTGGCTGTGGTCGGTCCGCCACCAGGGCACGATGTTGGCGAGCAGGGTCGCGACCGGGAAGGCGGCCACCGCGACCGCGCCCACCCGTATCGCTGATCGCCAACGGCCGAGGCGCACCAGCAGGAGCCCGATCATCAGCGCGGCCGACGTCAGGCCCACCCACCAGCGGACCAGGGCCGGTGTGTCGGCGCGATGCGCGGCCGACGCCTGGGCCGCCTCGAGCAGCTGGTCCATCGCCTGGTCCGGGCTCACTCCGGGTTCGCCGATGGTGAGCGGCCGGCCGATCATCTCCGACGGCCGATCCCGGCCGAGGGCGGCCAGTGCGGTCGGCGCCACGTCGATCAGCTGCACGTACGGCACCCGTCCGGTGCTCGCGGACATCAGCAGGCCGGATGGGACGCCGTCGCCGTACGCGAGCGCGAGGTGCATGGCCGCGAGGTCACCCTCCGGCCGGTCCGAGACGCCCACGACCAGCAGCAGCGTGTTCTGCTCCGACTTCACAGCACGGGCCATGTCGCCGATCAGCGCGTCGACCTCGCCGAGCGCCGGATCCTGTCGGTGGTTGATCACCGGGCCGGTGACGAGGGCGAGTGGGCAGTCCGACCACGATCTGGTCCACTCGGCCGGCGAATCGGGGATCGCATTGGTCGCCCGCAGATCGGGAGCATCGAACGCGGCGAGCTGCGCATCGAGCCCGTAGGTTCGCACGCAGGGGACCTCCTGACCGAGCAGACCGGGCTCGGCTCCGAAGTTGCGGTCCTCGTTGGACTGGACCACCAGGTCGGGCTGGATCGCGCCGTTGGGGAGGTACTGGCGGCCGCACCAGTCCTCGGGGTCGCTGTAGCGGGCCCTGTTGCCGGCGCCCAGCGTCACCCAGCCGTCGCGCGGGCATGAGAACGCCGACGCGCCTCGGGCGGTCAACGAGCCCAGGGCGGCGTCGTCGGCGATCGCGGCCAGCTCCGGCGTGCGTTGCCGGTCGACATTGCTCCAGTCCAGTCCGGGTACGCCGACCACCACGACCCGCTGCCAGGGCCCGAGCGATTCGCGTTCCTCACCCGACGCCAGGTAGACCACGGCGACGATCAGCAGCACCGCACAGCTGCCAACCGCGGCCAACAGGCGTCGGCGAGGGGTCATCGTCGCGTTCTCCGCAAGGCTTCTCGGGCGCCGGAGTAGGCCGCGAGGACCTGCGCCACGACGTCGTCGTCGGTCGGCAGGGCAGCGGCACGCCGAAGGGCTCGCTCACTCAGGTCCTTGGCGAGTCCCGGCTCTTCGAGCACCCGCCTGATCTGGCTGGCCAGCGCGCGGTCGTCGTGCGGGCGTACGAGCAGGCCCGCGTCCGCGACCAGGTCCGGGATCGCGCCGACGCGGGTGCCGACGAAGGGCAGCCCGGCCCGCAGACCCTCCTGGACCGCCAGCGAGCCGGCCTCCCAGACGCTGGTCAGCACGAGGACGTCGGTGGCCTGCAGCAGGCTCGGGATGTCGTGCACCTCGCCCAGCAGCCGCACCGGTGCCCCGGCGATCAGCTCCTCGAGCCGCGCCCGATCCGGTCCCTCGCCGGCGATCAGGAACTCCGGCTGGGGACTCAGGTCGCGCAGCCGCCGGGCCGCCGCGATCAGCGTCGGGAAGTCCTTCTGGCTGTGCAGGCGACCGACCGCGAGCACGAGCGGTCCCGTGACGCCGAGGTCGTTGCGTACGGTCTCGCGATCCCGGGTCGGGTCCTTCATCCGGGGTGCGGTGACGAACGTACGCCGGACGTCCTCGCCCCCCGCCTTGCGGACCGCGTCGACCAGGTCGGCCGACACGCACATCGTGACGTTGGCCCGCCGCGCGGTGTAGACCTCCAGGGCCTCCTGCAGCTTGCGAGTGGCGCCGGTGGCGAGGATCAGGTTGTGCCGGGTCATGACGAACGGCACCTGCTTCGGAGCCGCCAACCCGGTCAGGGCGCCGGCGCGCAGGCTGTGAGCATGGACGAGATCGGCGCCGGAGCTCAGCTGGCGCAGCCGACGCACGGTGGCGACGTCACGGGGATGCGGGAGCGAGCCGATCGGCACGAGCTCGAAGCGGGCTCCGGTGTCGGCGAAGTTGAACTGGTCCTCGGCCGACTGTGGCGCTGCGACCACGACCCGGGCTCCGGCCGCGACCAGCTGCTCGGTCAGCACGCGCACGTGGGCGCCGGTGCCGCCGGTCGTGGTCGCGATCACCTGGACGATCCGGAGCCCGGACACCTCGAGTGCCGGGTCGTTCGCCTCATGCAGCTTCATGCGTCCTCATCCCGATCGGTCGTCGGCGCCAGCGTGGCCGACTGCGGAACTCCTGATCCTCGCAGTGTCGACAGACTCTCGATGACAACGGCGCGCGCCAACAAGCCCACGATGCCAGCGAAGATCGCCGTGGCAACCGCGGCGGCGGCCAGACCCTGGATCACGGCGGCTGCGACGCCACCCGAGTCGATCTCACGCTCGAACAACCAGCCCAGCCATCCGGCGACCACCGCCGCCAGCGCGCCCGCGGCTGCGATCCGGCCGACCCCGTCGACCGCGGACCGGCCGGCGGTACGGACGACGACCGCCACCAGTGCGACCCCGAGAACGGTCATCCCCACGCTGTTTCCCAGCGCCAGCGCCAGCACCCGGTCCGACGCCGGCATCGCGGACGACAGGATCAGGTCGGCGACGACGACGGCCGCCCAGCCGCTGACGCATGCGACTGCGGTCGCCCTCATCGTACGAGCGGCGTAGAGGGCGCGAGAGAGCAGCGCGAACAGCCCGTACCCGACCAGTCCGGCGGCGAACCCGATGATTCCGTCGGTGAGTGCATCGACGGCATCGGCGCCCGGCGCGTTCTGGAACATCACCCTGGCCAGTGGCCGGGCCGCGGCCACCATCGCGGCGGCGGCGCCCATGCTGACCAGGATGACGATCTTCGTACTCGCGGCGACGTGCCCGCGGTAACTGTCGAGGTCGCCGGCCGAGTAGCGCTCGGCCAGCCTGGGAAAGACGGTCGTCGCGATCGGTACGGCGAGCACCGCCCACGGCAGGAAGTAGATCGTCTGGGCCTGGGTGTAGATCGCGACCGCGACGTCGGAGGCCTGGTTGCCGAGCAGCAGCACCACGGCGACCGACGCCTGCTGCGCGGCCAGGGCAGCCATGCCGGCGGCGGCCAGCGCGCGCACGTGCGGGGCCACGCCCTCGGGGAAGCCCAGCATCGGGCGCAGTCGGAGCCGCAATCGCCGCAACGGGAACACCAGGCTGAGACTGAGCGCGACGACGCCGAGGGTGGTGCCGACCGACAGGATCAGCTCCTGCGGCTTGGTCAGGGTGTCGATGTCGGTGCCGCGTGGGGCGACGACGGCGTACGTCAGGTAGGCGCCGATCACGACGACGCTCGACAGCAGCGGTGCCAGGGCTGGTCCGCCGAACCGGCGATGCGCCTGCAAGATGCCAGTGAGCACGATGCCGATGCCGTACAACACGACCTGCGGGGAGAAGACCCGGAGCATCGAGGCCCCGACCTCCACCGATCCGTCGCAGGTGCCGTCGCCCAGCATGAACCGGGCGATCGGCTCGGCCGCCACGGCGACGAGGATCGCCAGCGGAGTCAGGATCAGGATCGTCCAGGTCAGCAGTGCGGACGCGGTGCGGTCGACGTGGATCCGGTCGCCGCGCGCGACCGCGCGAGCCAGCAGCGGCACCACCAGGCTCGCCAGCGCGCCACCGGCGACCACTTCGTAGAGGATGTTCGGGACCGTGTTGACGGTCTGGTAGGTGCTGTTCAGGCAGGTGGCGCCGACCGTGCGCGCGAACACCAGGTTGCGTCCGAAGCCGGTGGTTCGGGCCAGGATCGTCAGCACGGTGATCAGCGCCGCCGCGCCGAGCAACGTTCCCTGCCACCGCTTGAGCATCGCCGGTGCTTTCATGCGCTTGTGGCTCGCGTCGGCTGGGGCTGAGGCACTGTGCGCACCGCCCACCAGGCGCAGGTCGCGATCATCAGCGGCGCGGTCGTGAGCACACCGAGACCGGCGATCAGCGCCCCCGAGTCGTTGACCAGCGTCCCGAGCGTGAATGTGACCGCGAGCGCCAGCAACGCATGCCGCAACACCGGCCACTCCTCGAAGACCCGAGCCAGCTCGGGCACCCGGAACGCGTCGGGCCGGAACACGATGGCCACCGCAACCGCGAACCCGATGATCTCGAGCCAGCCCAGCGGAGTCGTGAGGCTCGTGACCAGAGCATCGACCTTGTTCTCCAGTACGTCGCCGGCCTCACCGTCGATGACCCGGGCCACGAAGGCGCCCATGTGCGAACGGCTGTCGGGCGGTCGCAGGTAGTCGAGCCACGAGACGACTGTCACGACCACGACTCCGGTAACACCGACGACGGTGACCCGTTGCCAGGTCATCGCGACCCCTGCGGTCAGCAGGACCAGCAGGACGACGCCCGGCACCAGGGCGAGAATGCCGCCGAAGTCAGCGCCGAACGTCGGCCAGCCGTCGACCACGATCGCCAGCCCGCCGATCAGGATGGTCGCCATGACGGCCAGGTCATGCCGGCCGCGGCGCAGCAGGATCTGGGCCGCGGCCGCCGCGATCAGCAGGGTCGCGGTCGCGTACACCGTGAACGTGACGTTGCCGAAGCCGTAGAAGCGGCCGCCGTACACCTGGCCGGCCGCGAGCGGGCTGCCGAGTTGCAGCTTGGTGCCGTTCAGTCCGTCGAAGGTCAGTGCGACGTAGGTGATGGCGCATTGCACTGTGACGAACCGCCAGGCGTGTGGGATGCGGGCGAACGCCGAGGCGAGGGCGATGGCCACCGCCGCGATCACGGTCACGGTGCCGAGCACGATCGCCGGGTGATCCCAGCGCCACCAGTGCACTGCGGTGACCAGGTAGAGCGCGGTCGGGACCGCCCCGACGAACAGGGCGGCGCCGATGCCGACGCGATTGAACAGTGGGTGCTGGGCCCAGCGCACGCCCCGCCGTTTGGCGATCAGTGCGAGCAGGCTGGCGAGCATGATCGAGATCGGCACCGCCGCGATCCAGGCGCCGAAGACCGGTCCTTCGTCCGGGATCACCTCGGAGATCTGATCGAAGTCCTGCCGGTCCTCGACCGTGTCGGTCACCGAGATCCGGCGTTCGGTCTCGGACTCCCATGGCTTCGCGTCGAACTGCTCGTACGGCGCGTCCGCCAGCTCCAGCACAGTGGGCACGATGTCGGTGAGCTGGACCAGGCCCTCGTGTCGAGTGGAACTCGAGCTCAGCCAGGCGGCTCGCTGGAACCCGACGATGTGCTCCATCGCCACCTGCAGCGGCGGCGGCGATGCGGTCGGATCGGCGATCCCGCTGATCAGGACATGGGAGCCCGCCGGTGCGCTCGCGATGACGTTGGCCACCAGCGAGTCGAACTCCGACAGCGAGCTGGGCCGAAGCACCGAACTCTCGTTCGTGCTTCCCGCGTCGACGATCGTGACCGGGCAGGTTCGCAGCGCCTCGGCGGAGACCCCACCGGACTCGTAGCCACTGCCGGTGCCGCCGAGTCCGGCCAGTGCGATCGCAGCCCCGGGTCCGATCGGGGTGCTGCACACGCCGGCCTTCGACAGCAGGTCGCCGAGCGTCCCGAGTGTCCCGTACGCGCCTTTCGTCTCCTCCTGGAGCTGGACGAAGTCCTGCCAACCGGCGATCCGGTACGAGCCGTCGGCCCGGGCGCTGACGTCGGGCAGCAGGCCGCAGCTCGGGAGCTCCTCGGATCCGACCTGTCCCGGGTTGAGCCCGCTCCGGTCGCTCTCGACCTTGGTGGACGTGGCCTCGCTGCCGGCCGACAGGGACAGCCAGCCGTCGATCGGGCAGGTGACCGGGCGGACCGTACGCACCGACACCGAGCCGATCGCGCTGTTGCCCACGAGCCGCCACAGGGTCGGGGTGACCTTCGGGTCGATGTCGGTCCAGCGCAGGTCGGAGACGCCGATCACGATGACCGGCGCCGGGTCCGCGAGGGGCGCGGCCGGGCTCGCGGTCGCGTCGGCCGACTGCACGAATCCGGTCGCGAAACCCGCTCCGAGCAGGCCGATCAAGCCGGCGGCCACGCGCCGCACGGCAGCGCGTCGCGGCTCGCCTCGCATGCCGGTCAGCCTAATGGCGGGGGTCGATCGCCCCTCGCAGGTACGCCGCTGGGCAACCTACGGCAAACGTGGTAAACCGGCACGTCATGGAGCTGAGCGTCGTCGTGGCGGCCAGGGAGGACGACCGGCCGCCGACCGAAGTGATCGACATCGCAGTGGCGGCCGATCGGCTCGGCTATCCCGAGCTGTGGATCGGCGAGGGGCCGACCTGGGACGGCTTCGCCCTGGCGACCGCGATCGGTCGCTCGGTCCAGCAGTCGGCGCTGACGATCGGTCCGATGGCGGTCTCGGTCCGGGACCCGGCGATGATCGCGCGCGGCGCGGCGAACGTGGAGTTGCTGACCGGACGTACGACCGGAGTCGCGCTCGGGACGTCGAGCGTCCGGGTGGTCGAAGGAGTCCACGGTCGTTCCCGAGCCAGGGCCGCCACGGTGCTTGCGGAGACTGCGACCGCGTTGCATCCGCTGTTCGGCAAGGACGCGCCGGCGCCACAGCCGGATGACCCGGCGGTCCATGGCTTCCGGCGCCGGCTGCACCCGGCCACCGGCCCGCTCACGATCGCCGCCTTCGGCGACCGGGCCATCGCCATCGCGGCCGAGCACGCCGACCGGATGGTGCTCGACCTGGTGTCGCCGGACCAGGTCCGGCTGCTCCGGTCCAAGCTGGACGCGGCAGCTGCGCATCTGGAACGTCCGGCTCCGCGCCTGGCCGCCTGGCTCCCGACAGCGGTCGATCCGGACGAGCGCTCGTACATCCAACTGCTCGGCAGCATCGCGGGCTATCTCACCGTGCGGGGTTACCGCGAGATGTTCGAGGCGGCCGGCTTCGGTGCCGCAGTGGAGCTCGCCGCCGCCGGCGCGGATCGGGATCGGCTGGTCGCGGCCCTCCCGCGAGAGGCGGCGGCCGTCGTCGGCATCGTCGGGGACACCGACACGGTGCAGGCCCGGATCGAGGAGTACGCCGCGTCCGGGCTCGACGAGGTCGTGATCCATCCCGCGACCGCGGGCGATCCGGCCGGCGGGCGCACCCTCACCGCGCTCGTCGAGATGCGGTCAGCGCTCAGAGCGACGTGACGAGCTCGTAGCCGGTCCAGACCGCGAAGATCAGGCAGACGGCGGCGCCGATGTAGTGGAGCAGCGACAACGGCATCCGGCTCACCAGCCACCGTCCGGCCAGCGCCGCCAGCCCGGACACGACGAGTAGCGCCGCCCACGACGCGACGAAGACACTCAGCGGATGCCCGTTGCGACTCACGATGCTCGCCGTGAACAGCTGCGACAGGTCGCCCCATTCGGCAGCGAAGATGACGAGGAACGATGCGATGATGGCGCGCTGCGTCGTACGCACTCGCCCGTCGGAGGACTCGACGCTCTCGGCGTACTCGGCCTCCTGCAGCCGCTCCTCCTCGGCGGCGCCGGGTGCCGACTTGATCAACACCACCGCGCCGATGCAGAAGATGGCCAGCGTGACGGCGTGGATGATCCACTCCGGCAGGAGGCTGATCACCTGGCCGGCCGTGACCGCCACCAGGCATTGCACGCCGAAGGCCAGGCCGACGCCGATCCACACCGCGAGCGGGCGATAGCGGGTGGACAGCACCAGGGTCGCGACGAACGTCTTGTCGGGCAGTTCGAGAAGGAAGATCGTCCCGAAGGTCAGCGCGATGAGTCCGATGTCGATTACGACCACATCCTCATGGCCGCGATGGCGTCGGCGAGTACGGCCTTGACCGGCCGCCCCAATGCGGTTGCGGCGGCAGCCACGTCCTCGTACTCCGGCTGCGCGTTGACGACGACCCCCTCGTGGCGGGCCAGCTTGACCCGGATCGACTGGCCGGAGACGTCGACGGTACGGATCTCGCGATCGAGGGCGACCTTGCCGACCGTACGCTCGCGCAGGCCGATCGTCGTGGTCTCGGCGAAGACGATCGCAAGGACGTCCGCGCGACAGGCGGCGTCGGTGAGGACGGACAGGGTGTGGGCCGGCCGGCCCTTCTTCATCAGGATCGGAGTCAGCCATGCATCGGCGGCACCGGCGGCGAGGATCCGGTCGAGCACGGCCGGCCACAGGCGCGGGTCGAGGTCGTCGATGTTTGTCTCAAGTAGTAGCTGCTGCGACTCGGCGCCACTCGATGCCGTCGCCGGCTCTACCGCCTCGCCGACGAACAGCCGCAGCACGTTGGCGTGGCCCGCCAGGTCCTGGCCGCCGGCGCCGATGCCGATCGCCTCGACCCGCATCGGCGGCTGCGGACCGTAGGTGGTCGCCCAGGTCGTGACCAGGGCGGCGCCGGTGGGGGTGCACAGCTCGCGCTCGGCCGGGCCGCCGAGGGACGGCACGCCGCGCAGCAGTTCGGCGACCGCGGGCGGCGGCACCGGCAACCGGCCGTGCGCCGAGGCGACGCTGCCGCCGCCGAGCGCGATGGTGGAGCTGGTCAGCGAGTCGATGCCGAGGTGTACGAGTCCGGCGCAGGCTCCGACGACATCGGCGATCGCGTCCAGCGCGCCGACCTCGTGGAAGTGGATCTCGTCGACCGACGTGCCGTGTACGGCGGCCTCGGCAGTCGCCAGGCGCGAGAAGACCTCGACCGCGCGGGTGCGTACCCGGTCGTCGAGCGGCGCCGACTCGAGCAGCGCCCGGATGTCGCTGAGGCCGCGATGCGTCTCCGACTCCTTGACCTCGACCTGGACCCGGGTCGCGGCCAGGCCACCTCGCGTCACCGACTCGGCGCTGACCCGGATCGGCTCCGGCGCGACGGCCTGGACGGCGGCGTCGATCGTCTCCAGTGGCACGCCGGTGCCGACGAGAGCGCCCAGCAGCATGTCGCCGGAGGCGCCCGACGAGCAGTCGAGCCAGCCGATCATGCGTCAGAGCCTGGCCTGGCGGAGACGCCGGCTCGTCTCGCCACCCGGGCCGCGAACACACCGGCGCCGTAGCCGTTGTCGATGTTGACCACCGTGACGCCGGCGGCGCACGAGTTGAGCATGGCGAGCAGCGCAGCCAGACCGCCGAACGAGGCGCCGTACCCGACGCTCGTGGGCACGGCCACCAACGGCACGCCGGTGAGTCCGCCGACCACACTCGGCAGCGCGCCTTCCATGCCGGCCACGACGATCAGGCAGTCGGCGTCGTCGAGTTGATCCTTGACCGCCAGCAGCCGATGTACGCCGGCGACGCCGACGTCGGTGAGCTCGACCGCATGCGACCCGTACACCTGGATCGTCACGGCTGCCTCGCGGGCCACCCGCGCGTCGGAGGTACCGGCCGACACGATGCAGACCCGCCCTCGCGGCTCGGGGAGTGGGCCGAGCCAGGCCGCGCGGGCGACGTTGTCGATGGTCGCCGCCGGGAGATCCGCGCCGATCGCGGCGGTCGCGTCGTCGCTGAGCCGGGTGGCGAGCACGGCCCGGTCCGGATGCGACGCGTGCAGCCGGCCGAGCAGCTCCACGATCTGGGCCGGCGTCTTGCCGGAGCCGTAGACGACTTCGGGGTCGCCGGTACGGTTCGCGCGGTCGGTGTCGAGCCGGGCGAAGCCGAGGTCCTCGTATCCAGGACCCACAACGCGGGTCATATCGGTGAATCTAGCTGACCGGCAATCCGCCGAGGCGGCGCGTCCAGGGCCTGGCCCTAGCGCTGGGTGACCGCCATCCGGAGGCCGAGCCCGATCAGGACGGTGCCGCTGGCCGCCTCGAGCCGCCGCCGGACCGTACGCCGCCGGAACCAGGCGCCGGCTCGTCCGATCGCCAGCGCGAATCCGCCGTAGAGACAAATCTCGATGGCGACCTGGAGCAGGGCGAGACCCGCTGTGATCTGCAACAGCGGTCGGTCGGCCGGGACGAATTGGGGGTAAAAGGCGAACATGAAGACCGCCGCCTTCGGGTTCGCCAGCTGCACCACGGCACCTTCGCCGAAGGCGAACCAGCCGCCGCGTCGCAGCCGCGGCCCGGCCGGAGTCTCGGTCGCCTCGCCGCGATCGGCCCACGCCGCGCGCCAGGCCCGGATGCCGAGCGCGAGCAGCACGACTGCGCCGACGACGCGGAGCACGAGGTAGGCCGTCTCGGAGGCCGCGACCAGGGCGGCGAGACCGGCGCCTGCGAGCAGCGCCCAGACGTACAGACCCGCCTCGAGACCGAGGATCGTCGGGAGTGCGCCGCGAGCGCCCTGCAGTGCGGCCCGGCGTGTGATGAGCGCCAGCGCCGGCCCGGGCGACGCCGAGATCAGGACGACGGCGAGCAGGAACGCCGGAAGCGAGGCCACGATGTCCACCGGTCCACCCTGACATGCGCCGGTCCGCCCAGGCTCCCGGTTTTGCGCCCTGGTTGCTGGTGCGAGGCGGCTCCCACCGTCTGGGAGGGCGCAAAACCGTCTGACCTAGCCTGGGTGACATGCCCGGTGTGCCGCCCGCTCGATACGCGTACCTCGGTCCCGAGGGGACCTTCACCGAGGCCGCACTGCGTACGGTGCCGGCGGCCAGCCGGGCCGATCTGCAGCCGCAGCCGACCGTCGTCGCCGCACTCGACGCGGTCCGGACCGGCGCGGCCGACGGTGCCGTCGTCCCGATCGAGAACTCGGTCGAGGGCTCGGTCACGGTCACGCTCGACGAGTTGGCCGCCGGTGAGCCGCTGCTGATCACGCGGGAGATGGCGATGCAGGTACGGTTCGCGCTGCTGGCCCGGCCGGGTCGGGACCCGTTCGCCGTACGCACGATCGCGACCCATCCGCATGCGGCGGCCCAGTGCCGACGCTGGCTGGAGGCGCACCATCCGAATGCGGAGGTCGTCCCGGTGGCGTCGACCGCGCAGGCGGCCGCGATCGTGGCCGCACCCGACTCGCTCTACGACGCCGCGATCGCCGCACCGATCGCCGCCGAGCACTATCGGCTGGCCGTGCTGGAGCACGAGATCGGCGACAACCCCGATGCGGAGACCCGATTCGTGCTGGTGTCACGACCCGGCCCGGTGCCACCGCGTACCGGCTCGGACAAGACCTCGCTCGTGGCGTTCATCCGCGACGACCACCCGGGCGCGCTGATGGAGGTGCTCGACGAGTTCGCGCTGCGTGGCGTGAACCTGACCCGCATCGAGTCGCGACCGACCGGCGCCGCGCTCGGGCGCTACTGCTTCTCGGTCGACTGCGAGGGGCACCTCGACGACGCCCGGGTCGGCGAGGCGTTGATGGGATTGCGCCGGATCTGCGCCGATGTCCGGTTCCTCGGCTCGTACGCGCGGCTCGACGGCGCGACCCCGCCGGTCCGCGACGGCACCTCCGACAAGGACTTCGACGACGCCCACGCCTGGCTCGACCGGCTCCGCAACCCGCGCTGACCCGCCACTCTCAGCGAGTCCACAGCCAAACCGCAGTCGCCCCTCAGCTCCCACGGCGACGCTGTCGGCCATGACCGCGCCGGCGCAGCCCGAGGCCAGGCTGTTGGTCGTCGACGACGACGCCAACATCGTGGAGCTGCTGTCCGCCAGCCTCCGCTACGCGGGATTCGAGGTCACCGGCGCCCGCGACGGACAGGCGGCGCTGGCGGCGGCCCGGACGTTCCGCCCCGACGGCGTACTCCTCGACGTGATGATGCCAGGACTCGACGGCTTCGAGGTCGTACGCCGGATGCGCAGCGAAGGCATGCCGGCGCCGGTGCTCTTCCTCACCGCTCGCGACGAGACCGAGGACAAGGTCCACGGCCTGACCCTCGGTGGCGACGACTACGTCACCAAGCCGTTCAGCCTCGACGAGGTGATCGCGCGCGTCCGGGCACTGCTGCGGCGGGCCGGACGCGACTCGACGGCGTCGGATGCCCGCACCCACCTGACCTTCGCCGACATCGACTTCGACGAGGACGGCCACGAGGTGCGCAAGGCCGGTGCGCCGGTCGAGCTGACGCCGACCGAGTTCAAGCTGCTGCGCTACTTCCTGCACAACCCGGGTCGCGTGCTCAGCAAGAGCCAGATCCTCGATCACGTGTGGAACTACGACTTCGGCGGCGACACCAACGTGGTCGAGACCTACGTGTCGTACCTGCGGCGCAAGGTCGACACGACAGAGCCCCGGCTGATCCACACGCTGCGTGGCGTCGGCTACGTCCTCCGACTGCCTCGGCCATGAGCCAGGACGGCGCCGCGTCCGGTTGGCTGGCGCGGATCCCGCTTCGCGTCACGCTCGTGGTCGCGTTGGTGCTGCTGATGACCGGGACGCTGGTGGCGACCGGCTACGCCGCGTCGTCGGCCCTGCGGGGCTACCTGCTGGGCCGGCTGGACGACGACGTACGCCAGGCAACGCCGATGGCGACGCAGATCGTGCCCGGGATCGGCTCGGGCGGCACCGGCGCCACGCTGTCGATGGTCACGCCCGACGGACTGTATCTGCGACTGACCGACGCCGACGGCACCAAGATCGCCTCGAACGACGTGTCCGTGCAGCCCGATCCGAGCCTGTCCCCGGAGCGGATCGTCGATCTGGCAGGTGGCGGACCCACGACAGTCGACGCGGTCGACGGGGGTTCGCAGTGGCGAGCGATGGTGAGCCGTACCGGCGATGGCCGGCTGGTCGTCGTCGCGTACTCCCTCGACGAGGTCGACGCCACTGTGGCCCGGCTGCAGTGGATCAACCTCGTCGTCGGAGCGATCGCCTTGGTGATTCTGGGCCTGCTCGGCTACTCCGTTGTGCGATCCAGCCTGCGGCCGCTCGACACGATCGAGGAGACCGCGGCCGCGATCGCGTCGGGCAAGCTCGATCGGCGGGTGCCGTACGAGAGCTCGCGCACCGAGGTCGGCCGGCTCGGCCGGGCACTGAACGGCATGCTGGCGCAGATCGAGTCGGCGTTTCGGGCGCAACGCGCGTCGGAGGCGGCGGCCCGCGCGTCGGAGGACCGGATGCGCCAGTTCGTCGCCGACGCGGGACATGAGCTGCGTACGCCGTTGACGTCGATCCGTGGCTATGCGGAGCTGGTACGACAGGGCGCCGTCGAGCCGGTCGGCGGCCAGGGCATGGTGATCCGCCGGATCGAGGACACCGCCGCCGACATGGGCGTGCTGGTCGACGACCTGCTGCTGCTCGCCCGACTCGACCAGCATCGGCCGCTCGAGCGTCGTCCGGTCGACCTGCTGTCGCTCGCGACCGACGTCGTCCGCGATGCCCGAGTGCGCGATCCGGAGCGGCCGATCGAGCTCGACGCGGCTGGCGGTCCGGTGCCGCCGGTCGCGATCGGCGACGAGAGCCGGCTGCGCCAGGTGGTCGCCAATCTGGTCGGCAATGCCCTGACCCACACGCCGACCGGCGCCGAGGTCGCGATCCGGGTCGGGTCCTGCGTGCCCGATCCGGCCGGGAGCGCTCCGAGCGCCTGGCTGGAGGTGCGCGACACGGGGCCCGGTCTCGCGGCGCACCAGGTCGACCGGGTCTTCGAGCGGTTCTATCGCGGGGACCAGTCGCGGTCGCGAGATCTCGGCGGCATCGGGCTCGGCCTGTCGATCGTGGCATCGATCGTTGATGCCCATGGCGGCTCGGTCTCGGTCCGGAGCGAGCCGGGCGACGGAGCGTCGTTCCGGGTCGAGCTGCCGGCCGCCCTCGCACCGCTGCCCGCGAGTTCCGAGTAGCTCCCGCGTTGCTGCCCGATGTCGGGAGTCAGGCGGCATATCGTCAGGTCGTGGACCAGGTGCTGGGCTGGATCGCCGTGGGTCTGGGCGTCGTCGCCCTCGCGGTGGCCGGCTGGGCCTGGCGTACGGCTCGCGCACCCCGCAGCCGTCGCGGCACCCCGATCCCGGCCGATCTGGAGTCGATCCGCAAGGAGGTCGAGGGGCTCCGTGACGACGCCGCCCAGGCGCTGCGGCACCTCGCGGTGGTTCGCTACGACGCGTTCCGCGACATGGGCGGCCACCTGTCCTGGTCGCTGGCGCTGGTCGACGACGAGGGCAACGGCATGGTGCTGACCTCGATCCACGGTCGCAACGACGTCCGGTCGTACGCCAAGAGCATCGCTGGCTGGAAGAGCGGTCAGGAGCTCTCGCCGGAGGAGTCCGAGGCGATCGGGTACGCCCGCAACCGAGGCTGACCGCGACGGATCAGCGCGGAACGCGGACGAGCAGGGTGCCGGCGAACACCTGAGCCCGGACCTCCTGACCGTCCGGGATCGTGTCGCCGTCCAGCTGTCGCGGCGTCGGCTTCTCGACCCGGAGCACCACACTGCGGCCGCGCATCCGGTCAAGCCGGTCGTCGGTGCGCCGGCGCCGGGTCAGCACCCGCCAGATCAGCGCCAGCCAGCCCCACGTACGTACGGGCGCGATCACGACCACGTCGATCAGTCCGTCGTCGATGCGCGCGTCCGGGATCAGGGGGATGCCGCCGGTGATGGCGCCGACGTTGCCGACCACAACGGTGCGGGCCCGATAGTGCATCGGCTCGCCGTCGTCGACGGTGATCTCGACGCGTACGGCCGGGTAGCGCATCTGCCGCAGCGCCGACACGACGTACGCGGTCGAACCCATCCGGGCCTTCATCTCGTCGGCGGCGCCGTGCATGATCGCCGCGTCCAGACCGAGCCCGGCCATCACGGTGAAGCAGGTGTCGTCGATACCGTCGCCGGACAGGCCGACGATGTCGACCGCGCGGTCCTGACCCGACATGGCGACCTCGATCGCGTCGCCGATGTGCAGTGGCAGGCCCAGGTTGCGGGTCAGGAGGTTGCCGGTGCCGAGCGGCACGATGCCGACCGGTACGCCGGTCCGAGCCAGCTCGGTGCAGACGACTCGGACCGTACCGTCGCCGCCGGCCGCGATCACCATCTCGGCGCCGGCGGACAGCGCTGCCTCGGCCATCGACGTCCCCGGATCCTCAGGCGTCGTCTCGAACCAGATCGGCTCCTGCCAGCCGTGCGCCAGCGCTGCCGCACTCATCTGGGCCCGGAACGCCTCCGGATCCACGATCTTGGTCGGGTTCACGATGACCGCGACCCGGGACGGCCGGGGGCCGGTCGACCCGGGCACCGGCCCGGGTGTCGGCGGCGCCAGCCGGAGCAGCAGCGCCCACCCGATCATCACGATGACGACACCGAGCGCCCAGCCACCGATGACGTCGCTCGGAAAGTGGACCACGAGGAAGATCCGGTCCAGTCCGACCGCGACGCCGATCGCCAGCCACAGAGCGCACAGGGTTCGCCGCCACCAGCCGCGCGGCAGCAGTGCCATCGTGGTCAGGATCGCGACCGCGGCGAAGTAGCCGGCCGCGGCGGCATGACCGGAGGGGTACGACGATCCCGACGCGACGTCCAGCGCGTTCGCCGGTCGCTCGCGGTCGAAGAGGACCTTGCTGGCCGGCGCCACGATCCACTCGACCGCCGTGACCAGGATCATCCATAACGCGAACCGGACATGACGGCGGATCAGTAGCACGACCGCGACGACCAGCACCGCGACCCGCAGCGTCACCGGCCCGACCCAGTCGGCGAACCACTGGAGGAAGCTGACCCAGGTGTCGTTGCCCGAGCTGAAGTCGTACGCCGCGTCCGCCAGGTCCTGGTCGAGCTCCATCAGCGGCGACCACTCGAGGGCGACCAGCGTCGTCGTCACGGCGAGGACCAGCAATGGCACCCCGATCCATGCCGCCTGCGACCCCGGTCGACGGGGCTGCGCGCGGCGGATGTCGAGAGGCACCCCGCGATCCTCCCAGGTCACGCACCGGAACCCGGAACGAGTGCCAATGTCGTATCGGCTGCGGTATAGAGCAGAAACAGATTGCCCGGCGTCGATACCCTGAGTGGGTGATTGATCTACGCACTCTCCGTGAGGACCCCGAGCTCGTACGCGACGCGCAGAAGCGCCGGGGCGAATCCGTGGAGCTGGTCGACCGGGTGCTCGCGGCCGACGAGAAGCGCCGTGCGTCGATCGTGGAGTACGAGCAGCTGCGGGCCGAGCAGAAGTCGATGGGCAAGCAGATCGCGCAGGCGCAGGGCGACGAGAAGCAGACGCTCCTCGCGCGCACGAAGGAGCTGTCCGAGCAAGTCAAGGCCGCCGAGGCGGCGCAGACCGAGGCCGACACGGCATTCCGAGACATGGCGCTCGCGCTGCCCAACCTGGCCGACCCGCGCGCACCCGAGGGTGACGAGGAGGACTTCGTCACGCTGGCGGAGATCGGCACGCCTCGCGACTTCGCCGCCGAGGGCTTCGAGCCGAAGGACCACATCGAGCTGGGCAAGATCCTGGGCGCGATCGACATCGAGCGCGGCGCCAAGGTGAGCGGTGCGCGGTTCTACTACCTGACCGGTGTCGGGGCGCAGCTCGAGATGGCGCTGATGCACGCGGCGCTCGACCGGGCCGCGGACTGGGGATTCACCCCGGTGATTCCGCCGGCGCTGGTGAAGCCGCGCGCGATGGAGGGGACCGGGTTCCTCGGCCAGGCCGCCGACGACGTCTACTACCTGCCGAAGGACGACCTCTACCTGGTCGGTACGTCGGAGGTGGCGCTCGCCGCGTACCACAGCGACGAGATCCTCGACGCACGCTCGTTGCCGCTGCGCTACACGGCGTTCAGTCCGTGCTACCGGCGCGAGGCAGGCTCTTACGGCAAGGACACCAAAGGCATCATCCGGGTGCACTGGTTCGACAAGGTAGAGATGTTCACGTTCACGACGCTCGAGCAGTCCTACGCCGAGCACGAGCGGTTGCTGGCGTACGAGAAGGAATGGCTGACCGACATGGAGCTGCCGTTCCGGGTCATCGACGTCGCGACCGGCGACCTCGGCTCGTCGGCGGTGCGCAAGTTCGACTGCGAGGCGTGGATCCCGACGCAGGAGAAGTATCGCGAGCTCACCTCGACGTCCAACTGCACCCAGTTCCAGGCCCGCCGCCTCGACATCCGGATCCGGGGCGAAGGCGGCACCGAACCCGCCGCGACCCTCAACGGCACGCTCTGCGCTTCGGCGCGGTCGATCGTGGCGATCTTCGAGAACCATCAGCAGGCCGACGGCTCCGTCCGCGTACCCGCCGCGTTGCAGCCCTACCTCGGCGGTCGGGACGTGCTGGAGCCGACTGCATGACGAGGCCCTACGACCTGCTTGCGCTTGACGTCGACGGGACCTTGGTCGACTGGGACAACAACATGACGCCGACGTTGCGCGAGGCGGTACGCGACGTCGCCGCGCAGGGTGTCGATGTCGTCCTGTCGACCGGACGCTCGGTGCCGGGTGTCATCGACGCTGCCGACAAGCTCGGTTTCGACGACGGCATCGCGGTCGCCAGCAACGGCGCGGTCACCTTCTCGTACCACCCGGTCGAGGTGCTCACGACCGTGACGTTCGACGCCCGCGAGACGGTGAAGCTGCTGCTCGACCACGTGCCCGACGCCGCTGTCGCGGTCGAGGAGATCGGCCGTGGCTATCGGATCAACAAGCCGTTCCCTGACGGCGAGATCACCGGCGAGATGATCCTGCAGACCGTCGAGGAACTGGTCGCCGAGCCGGTCACTCGTGTCATCATCCGCAGCCCGGACCAGTCGGCCGAGGAGTTCATCGAGCTCGCCGAGCGGCTGGGTCTGCATGGCACGAACTACTTCGTCGGCTACACCGCCTGGCTCGACCTGGCGCCGAGTGGGGTCACGAAGGCGTCCGGGCTGGAGTCGGTCGCGTCTCGGCTGGGGGTGGCGCGGTCCAAGGTGCTCGCGATCGGCGACGGCCGCAACGACCTGGAGATGCTGCGCTGGGCCGGTCGCGGCGTCGCGATGGGCAACGCCCCCGTCGAGGTACAGGACGCCGCCGACGGCGTGACCGAGGCGGTCGAGCACGACGGCGTCGTCATGGAGCTCGCCCGCTGGTTCTGAGGCCGCTCTGGCTGGCCGTCGCGGGAAGAGTTGGCGCAATCTCGCACCAACTCTTCGGCAGACCGGCAGTTTGACGCAAACACTCGTGGCGCGGGCCGGCTCGGCTCAGGTACGCCGCCCGTCGAGTCGGATCGTCCACGGCTCGACGGCCTCGACCCGAAGATGGGTCTCGCTCCACGGATCCTGACTCAAGGTCGCTCGTACGGCCACCTCAGAATCGGCCTCGACCACGTGAGCCACGCGGTGGTCATCGGCCAGCGGCCCGCCCAACACGATGAACCCGCTGTCGACCAGGCCGTCCATGAACGCGCCGTGCGCGGCCCAATCTGCCTGCTCCTCCATCGGCCGCGACGAATCCCACTTCGGACCGGACCGGCTGAGCATCACCAGGAACATCGCCACGCCCGCACCCAAGCAGTTGCCACCGACATCGCATCGGGCGCCCTGCACCCGAGTGTTGGCGCGACATACAGGAATCCGTCGCCGGAAACCTGCATCTCACGCCAACATTCGAGTGGCGGCGGCGTATCCGAGCCGAGCCCGCCCAGCGCCACGAGTGTTGGCGCAAAACTGCCGGTCCGGCGCAGAGTTGGTGCGAGATTGCGCCAACTCTTCGAGCGAGACGGCGGCCTGGCTCAGCTGCGGTCGCGCTCGACGACATTGTCGAAGGCGTCGAGGACTACATCCACGGTGGGGAGGTCCGGATCCTTCGGCTTCGGCCGCTCTGGTTCGACCTCGCCGGCTGCCTCGCGGCGGGCCCGCCGAAGGTGTCGCTTCACCGTGGACAGTGAGCACTCGAGCCGCGAGGCGAGCTCCTCCAGCGACTCGTCTGGGTGCGCGGCGCGCGTCGCCAACACGGCCTCGTGATCGATCGGACGTCGCTCGCCGCGCACGCCGGCGGCCGCATCAAGGTCCTCCGGCGCGACCGAGACACCGAGCTCGGACCGAATCTGCTTGCGCTCGCGCGGTGTCGTACAGCCGACGAAGCCGGCCACGTCGACCTGCGCCACCGCCGCGTACAGACAGTCGACGAACAGTGGACACGAGGCACAGGCGTCGCGGGCCTGCTGGAGCAGTTCGCGATACTCCGTCCACACCGACCTGGTGACCTTGGATTGGGCCGGGGGTGTGTCGAGAAGCGGATGCAGGAACAGGTCGGGATTCGTGGCGCATTCGGGCTCCACCGGTCCGCCGGGCGGTGCCGGCGTCGGCTGAATCGCGAAACGCATGGTCTCCCCGAGAACCTGCAGGTGTCGGTCAGCTCGCCCACAGACTCGGGCGGTCCGAGCGTGCCGCGGGAGGCGCCTCGGACCCTGGGTCGCGACTCAGCGCGACCTAGTCGCCTCGGCGAGAGTACTCACAAGTACATCCCGCCGCCATGGCCCGGTTCTGATTCCTGAGACTGACCGGGCTGACCCGGCCGCTGGCCCGGGCCGGGCGCCATGCCGGGCATGGCGCCGCTGGGTAGCGCCCGACGCATCTGTTCGAGCTGCGCCCGGGCCGCCATCTGCTGGGCGTAGATCGCGGTCTGGATGCCGTGGAAGAGTCCCTCGAGCCAACCGACGAGCTGGGCCTGGGCGATCCGGAGCTCCGCGTCGGACGGGGTGTCGGAGCTGAACGGCAGGCTCAGCCGTTCGAGCTCGTCGATCAGCTCCGGAGCCAGGCCGTCCTCGAGCTCCTTGATCGAAGCGGAGTGGATCTCGCGCAATCGCATCCGGCTGGCCTCGTCGAGCGGAGCAGACTTCACCTCTTCGAGGAGCTGCCGGATCATGTTGCCGATCCGCATCACCTTGGCAGGCTGCTCGACCAGATCGGTGACCGACGGTTGCTGCTCCTCTTCTTCGCCCTCCTCAGCCGCGGGGCCTTCCACTGCCATGCCGTCCGGACCGACGACCACGACGCGGCGGGGCTCGCCGGACGACTCGGATTCATTGGGCTGCTGAGTCATGTCCCCAGCCTAACCATCGAGCGGTGATCGTCCCATCGGAGCGGGTTTAGGCGATCTTGAGCAGCACCTTGCCGACCTGATCGCCCGCCTCCAGGGTCCGGTGCGCCTCGCGTACGTCGTCGAGGTCGTACACCTGATGCACCACCGGGCGGACCGTACCCGCCTCGACCAGCGGCCAGACGTGCTCCTCGACGCTGGCGATGATCGCTGCCTTCTCGCCGGGCGGACGGCTGCGCAGCAGGGTGGCGAGCACCGCGCCGCGCTTGCGCCACAGCACATGCAGCGGCAGCTCGCCGGTCCGGCCGCCCTGGAGTCCGATGACCGACAGGCGGCCCGAGGTTGCGAGGGCTTCGACGTTGCGAGGGAGGTACGGGCCGCCGACCACGTCGAGGATGACGTCGGCGCCATGGCCGTCGGTCGCGGCCTTCAGCGCCTCGACGAAGTCCTGCTCCTTGTAGTCGATCCCGATGTCGGCGCCGAGCTCAGCGCATCGGGCCAGCTTCTCCGGCGTCCCGGCGGTCACCGCGACCCGGGCGCCGAAGGCCTTGCCGAGCTGGATCGCCATCGTGCCGATCCCGCCCGCACCGCCATGGACCAGCAGCGTCTCGCCGTCGTGCAGCCCGGCGAGCATGAAGACGTTGGACCACACGGTCGCCACGGCTTCGGGCAGTGCGGCGGCCGCCTCGAGGTCGACTCCGGCCGGCACCGGCAGCACCTGGGCCTCCGGCACGGCGACCCGTTCGGCATAGCCGCCGCCGGACAACAGTGCGCACACCTCGTCGCCGACCTGCCAGCGGTCGACGTCGGCGCCAACCGCACTGACGCCGCCGGAACACTCCAGACCGAGGATGTCCGACGCCCCCGGCGGTGGCGGGTAGTTGCCGCGTCGCTGCGACAGGTCGGCCGGATTGAGACCGGCGGCCCGGGCGTCGATGACGACCTCGTCCGGTGCGGGCTCAGGATCGGGGCGTTCGCCGACGGTGAGTACGTCGACGTCGCCGGCTCCGTTGCATTCGACAACACGCATGAGGGTCAGCCTGGCGTACCGTTGTCGGCCTCGATCAACCGGCGTACCGCGTCGGTCGCCGCCGTGATCGCCTCGCGTCCGCCGCCGCGCTGCGCCGCGGCATACCCGACCAGGAACGTGGTGAGCGGCGCCGCCGGCCGCGCAATCTCATGGGCGGCGTCACGGGCCAGATCCAGCACCTCGTCGACGTCGAGATCGAGCTCGATGTCCAGGTCGAGCTGGACCACCGCGACCCATTCCTTCAGCGTCATGGACCCTCCTCCTTCAAGTCGGCTGGTGTGTCGATGTCGTCGGCCTCGCGACCCTGGACCGGCACCGGGCGCAGTCGCAGATCGGCGAGGAGCTCATGCATGGCGGCATCGTGCCAGGTCGACCGGGCGCCCGCGGCACGTCTCAGGGCGGTGGTGACGACTGCGCAGGTGAGGTGCTGTCTCCGACCGTCGCGGTCGACGAGGATCGCCCCGTCGTCGGAGTACGTCGTCGCGCCGGCCGACTCGATCGCGTCCAGCAGCCGATGTACCGTCGCGGCGTCGAGCCGTGGCAGGTCGCCCGCGAGCAGCATCACGATCGGGGCGGAGACGAACTCCAGGCCGGCGAGGACGCCGGCCGCCGGCCCGCCGCCGGCCGGCTCCTCGCGGGCCCAGGCCACCGGCACCTCGACCGGACGCGGCTCGCCGACGACGACCAGGTGCCGCGCGTCGGCGACCGCGGACAGTACGCGGTCCAGCAGCGGCATGCCTTCGACTGCCAGCCGGGTCTTGTCGGTCCCGAGCCGGCTCGACTTGCCGCCCGCGACGACGATCGCGTCGTAGCCACTCGGCTCGCTCCGGGCATCCGCCATGGCCCCAGTCTGCCGATGCCCGTCGGTCGTGGCTGGTCGGCTGGGCGGGCTGGGTCCGAAGTCACTGCCATCGAGTGGCGCACCGTGTCACGGTTCCGTCCGGTTTCCGGGACATCGTGCGCCACTCGCGCGGCGCCACGGGACACCATGCGCCACTCGCTGCCGCCACGCCCGCAACCGTCCGAGTTCCACCGTCCCTCGACGTCGGAGCCGGCCTGCCGGTACCCGTCGGTCGTGGCTGACAGGCTGGGCCCCATGACCGACGATGGGACCGGCGACGCGACCTGGGTCGACGAGCAGTTCCTCGACGAGGACTGGTACGGCCGGGACCTCTCCGGCGAGACGTACCGCGGCTGCAGGTTCCGCGAGGTCGATCTCACCGAGGCGACCAGCCAGGGCGCCGTGTTCGAGTCGTGCGAGTTCGACAACTGCCGGCTCAACGCGTCGACCCACACCAACACGGCTTTCGTGGCCTGTCAGTTACGGCGTACCTCGCTGTTCGGTGCCACGCTCGACGGCTGCAAGCTGACCGGCACGACCTTCGTCGAGTGCACACTGCGGCCGTTGACCGTTCGGTCCGGGCAGTGGCGGGCCGTGCTCCTGCGCGGAGCCCAGCTCGGCGGTCTTGAGCTACACGGCCTCGACCTCCAGGAGGCTGACCTGCAGGAGGCCGATCTGACCGGAGCGTCCCTGCTGCGCAGTGACCTCTCGCGGGCGACCCTCCGGAAGGCTGGGCTCGACGAGGCCGATCTCCGCGGCGCCAACCTGGACGGCGCCGATCTGGCGTTCGCCACCCTGCGCGGGACGACGTTGGATCTGGCCGGCGCGATCGCCTTGGCTGAGGCGCAGGGCGCCGTCGTCGAGGCGGCTCCGGAGTGAGGTCGTGGCCCGCGAGCTGACGGCGCTGCCGAAGGCGCAGCTGCATCTGCACTTGACCGGCGCCATGCGACCCACGACGCTGCGCGAGCTCGCCGAGGCACGCGGTCTGCCGGTGCCGGAGCACGACGGCCGTGACGTGCGTGAGTGGGCCGCGTTCCAGGCCCGATACGACGCGGCCCGGGCGCTGATTCGTACTCCCCGCGAGATCCGCCGGGTCCTCGTCGAGGCGGCGACCGACGACGCGGCCGACGGCTGTGGCTGGCTTGAGATCCAGGTCGATCCGACGTCGTACGCACCGAGCTTGGGCGGACTCCGCGAGGCGCTCGAAGCCGTACTCACCGCGGCGAAAGCTGCCCCGATCCCGGTCGGCGTCATCGTCGCATCGAGCTGGGCCCGGTCACCAGCGCATGCCGAGCGGCTCGCCCGACTGGCGGTGGAGTACGCCGACGACGGAGTGGTCGGCTTCGGGCTGTCCAACGACGAGCGCCGGGGTCGGGTTGCCGACTTCGCTTCGGCCTTCCGGATCGCCACTGCGGCAGGGTTGCTCGCGACGCCGCATGCGGGGTTCTACACGCCCGCGAGCCACGTGCGCGACTGCGTCGAACTGCTCGGCGCCGGGCGGATCGGCCACGGCACGACGGCGGCGACCGATCCGGCGACGATGGACCTCCTCGCCGAGCGGCAGGTCGCCTTGGAGATCTGCCCGACGTCGTACCCGCCGCTCGGCGTGCATCGGATCGACTCGATCCCGGTCGGGCGGCTGCTCGGTGCCGGGGTGCCGGTGGCACTGGCGAGCGACGACCCGCTGCTGTTCGGCGTCGGACTCGCCGGGCAGTACGTCATCGGGCGCGAGGCACTGGGGTTGTCCGACGACGACCTGGCCGCGATCGCGGCGTACAGCATCCGCTCGTCGAGGGCACCCGCCTCGCTCCAGCAGCGACTCTTGGCCGGAGTGGAAGACTGGCGACGAGCGCCCGACCACCGCTGAGTTGTCAGGCACCAGTCGGCCCGGGACCCGACGAGCGCCTGACAAGTCGGCCGAGAGGAGTCGCCATGCGCGTCGTGCTGCTGCAACTGGCCGCCACGACCGACTCGGAGCACAACCGGGTCGCGGTACGCAAGCGGCTGGAGCGACTCGAGGGGTCCGACACCGACCTCGTCGTCATGCCCGAGGGTTCGATGCACGACTTCGGTGCTCCGGACCACGACCTGGCGGCCGATGCCGAGTCGGTCGACGGGCCCTTTGTCGAGATGCTGTCGGAGCAGGCACAGTCGCTGCGGACGACGATCGTCGGACACATCTTCGAGCGGCACGAGTCCGGCGGCCTGCCGTACAACACCGCCGTCGTGATCGGCCCGTCGGGCGACGTGGCCGCGACGTACCGCAAGATGCACCTCTACGACTCCTTCGGCTTCCTCGAGTCCGAGCGGCTGTCAGCCGGGCCCATCGCACCGGTGACGTTCGAGGTCGGTGGCTTCCGACTCGGCCTGCTGACCTGCTACGACCTGCGGTTCCCCGAGCTCGCACGGCTGCTCGTCGACGACGGCGCCGATGCCTTCGTCGTGCCGGCCGCCTGGGTGCGTGGCCCGCTCAAGGAGGACCACTGGGTGACGCTGCTGCGGGCCCGGGCGATCGAGAACACGGTGTACGTCCTCGGCGCGGCGCAGTGTGGCCCGAATTACTCCGGGCGCAGTGTGGTCGTGGACCCGATGGGAGTCGTCGTCGGAGGGGCCGGCGAGGCAGAAGCCGACGTGTCGGCGGATATCATGACAGAACGAGTTGCCGAGGCCAGACAGCGAAACCCGTCGTTGGCCAACCGCCGACTGACCGGCTGAACGGCCGATCGTCCACAGTGAGGTGCGGGCCTGCACGCGATCTCCGGACGCGTGGAATACTCAGGTCCTCCGGGCGGCGTAGGGGGCCACGCGCCCGGTCCTCCGAACCCCTGCCCGAAGCGAGAGACTGAGCCCATTCCGAAACGTCAGGCGTCAGCGGACACAGCCCAGTGGCGAGCTTTTGACGACCGCTCCGCACGGCCCACGCAGCAGCAGAGGCCCACGTCCTACCGTGCGCCTCGCCGTCCGATCAGCCACGCGAACGCCACCGACACCGGCGGCCGGCGGGCCAGCCGGCGAAGCGCATCGCGTACGTCACGCTTCCAGCCGGCCCAGCCGCGTCGCGGATTCATCCCGGCCGCGCTGCGCAGCACGGCCGTCGCCCTATGGCTGGCCGCCTGGGGCGCGGCGACGATGGCCGCGGCGACCTCGGTCGTCGTCCTGACCAACAGCCCCGAGTGGCTCGCCGAGACCGGCGCGGCCGCCCTGACGGTGTTGTTCACCGCCGGCCTCACCCGGCGCTGTGGCGGCCGCGTGGTGCTGTGGACGTCGCTCGCCCTGGTGTTCTCGCTCGCCGTGCTGTTCACCCAGGACCGGACGCTGTTCTCGTCCGCGGCGGTCCTGGTCGCCGTCTTGGGTGCGGTCTTCGCGATCATGGCGACCCGACCGGCGGCGACGGCGTCCCAGGCCATCGGTGAGTTCGTGATCGCCCTGCTGATCTCGAGCAGCGCCGGCCTGGCCGTGGCCGGCTTCAACGCCCCGGTGGCATCCGACCGCTTCAACATCGTGGTGCTCGGCCTCAGCCTGCTGGTCGCGATCGGGTTGGTCTGGCACCTCGGCGCCGGGTTCCACGGCATGGGCCGGCGTGGCCTCATCCTGATCATCGGCGGCGCCGTTCTGATCACGGTGCTGCTGGTCTACAGCCGGTTCCTGCGGGAGTACGGCTCGGAAGCACTGATCGACCGGATCAACGACACGACGTCCTGGATGCGCGACCGCCTGCACGGCGTACCCAGGCCGGTCGAAGTGCTGATCGGCTTCCCCGTACTCATCTGGGGCGTCAGCACCCGCGCGACCCGCCGGCAGGGCTGGTGGATGTGCGCGTTCGCGGCCCTCGGCACGGCGACCGTCGCCACCAGCCTCGCCGCTCCGACGATCGAGCCGGAGTACGCCGGGTGGTCCCTGCTCTACTCCGCGATCCTCGGCCTGATCCTCGGACTCGTCGTACGGCGCATCGACCTGATGTTCACCGGCAACGGTGGTCGACGGGCCCGACGCGGCGGCATCGAGGAGCAGATGCGTCCGGAGCCCGGCCGTACCGAGCCGCTGCGCTAGCGTCAGGGCCGGACTCGCAGCAGGCGGTCCACCGATTCAAGGGAGAGCCATGGCCGGCGAGATCGTCGCGGAGATGGTGGCCAACGTGTGGCGCGTGGTGGCCGCGGAAGGCGACAATCTGGCCGCCGGTGACACCGTCCTCATCCTGGAGTCGATGAAAATGGAGATCCCGGTCCTCACCGAGCAGGCCGGGACGCTCGCCGAGCTCCGAGTACAGGAGGGTGACGTCGTCCAAGAGGGCGACATTCTCGCCGTCGTCCAGTAGCTCGGATCCTCGCCTGCGGCCGATGGAACAATGGGCCGGGCGGGTCTCCGACCCGACCAGGAGGGGTGCCGGAGTGGCCGATCGGAACCGCCTTGAAAGCGGTCGCTGGCAGAGATGTCAGCCGCGGGTTCGAATCCCGCCCCCTCTGCCATGGTGAAGTCAGCTGAAGGAGTACGCCCCGTGACCGACACCGTCACCCGCTATCGAGGCGTACCCGCAGCTGCCTACCTCGCCTTCGGCGGAACCGCCCTGCTCGCCGGCGGCTGCGTCGTCGCCCTGGTCACCGTGGACCACTGGCGCGACGACAGCACGATCCTCGAGGTGCTGTTCTGGGCACTCGTGGCACTCGGCATCGTGCTCACCGTCGGCCTGGTCCGGGCCGCGATCCAGATCGCGCGCCAACCCACCGTGCTCCGGTTTGACGACACCGGCTACCGGGTGAGCCGGCAGTCCGGAGCGAAGGGCGTACGCCGGGCCGAGTGGCGCGAGGTCGAACGGGTTCGTACCGATCGGGTCGACGACCGCGACTGCGTCGTCATCCAGCTCACCACCGGCGCCACGACCCAGATCCCCCTGGCCGCGGTCGCGACGCCCCGCGCGGAGTGGCTCGCGGACCTCGACGAGCGGCTCAACAAGGCCCATGGCCAGCGCCGGCTCACCTAGTCTTTCGCCACCATCGACGAGAGACTTGTAGTTGCGGCTGCCGGGGCGACCACGGTTGCAAGACGCTTGTCGTCGATCTGCTTTGCCGCCTGTCGAGCGACCCCGGTAACCTGTGGCCCCGTCGCCTCGTGCGACGTGGAGGTGTCGCCTAGCCCGGTTTATGGCGCCCGCCTGCTAAGCGGGTTGAGGGTTTGTCCCCTCTCGCGGGTTCAAATCCCGCCACCTCCGCTCTGTTCCGTGTCGAGCCCCGGTTCCGTTCCGCCTTCAGGAGTCGCCGGCGCACGTCGGCTGCCGCATGTGGCCAACACGCGAGTGAGCCCTAGGAGCCACGCGCCCCATCGTTTCGATTATTGCGATTGTTTCGTTTGCTTCGTAGACTACAGTTATTGCGGATACGCGGTTAGGAGGCGGCTGCGATGACATCGGCACCTCACATGAATGATCCAGGGCAGGACGAGTCCCAGCTCGCCCGCGAGGCGCTGGTCCGGGTTCGCCGTGTGTTGAAGGACCATCCGCGCGAGGACGAGCCGGTGCATCTGACCCTTGAGGATGACGAGGAGACCGTCACCGTGCCGCGGGTGGCGGTGGATCTGTTGGTGCAGGTGCTCGCCAAGTTGGCCGCCGGGCAGGGCGTAACGCTGGTGCCAGCCCATGCTGAGCTCACCACCCAACAGGCGGCTGACCTCCTGAATGTGTCGCGTCCCTACCTGATCAATCTGCTCGACGAGGGCGAGATCGAGTACCGCATGGTTGGGACGCATCGGCGAATCATGGCGTCCTCGTTGCTGGCCTATCGAGCGCGCGACGATGCTGAGCGCCGGAAGGCAGCCGATGAGCTGGCTGCGACGACTCGGGAGTTGGGATTCGATTGATGGGCCCGGAGTGATGGCCTTCGTTGCAGTCTATGACGCCAACGTTCTCTACCCATCGACACTCCGCGACGTGCTCATCCGAGTTGCCATGACTGGGCTCGTCCAAGCCAAATGGACCGACCGGATCTTGGACGAAGTCTTCAACAGCATCAAGGCAAACCGGCCAGATCTCGATCCGCCGAAGCTTGCCCGGACGCGTCGACTCATGACCACCGCAGTCAGAGACAGCATGGTGACCGGATACGAGCCACTGGTCGAAGCGCTGAAGCTTCCCGATCCTGACGACCGGCACATCCTGGCTGCAGCCATCCGAGCCCGGGCTCAGCTCATCGTCACGTTCAACCTCAGGGACTTCCCCGCCGACGAGCTCGCCGCCTGGGATGTTGAGGCGAAGCATCCCGATGACTTCCTCGTCGACCAGTTCCACCTCGACGCGATCAAGGTGCACCAGGCTGTGCAGACGGTTGCCGATGCATGGTCGAGCCCGCCCGGCACGGTCGACGACGTCCTCGATCGTCTCGAAGGATCCGGCCTTGTTCAAGCAGCCGCAGTCCTTCGCCGCTAGCGTCCGGGTGCGGTGGCGAAGTCGATCAGCTCCTCGACCCGGCCGAGCAGGTCTGGCTCCAGGTCGGCGTAGGAGTTGACGCGGGACAGGATGCGCTTCCAGCCCGCGGCCACGTCGGACTGCGTGGTCGCCGGCCAGCCGAGGCCGGCCAGGACGCCGTGCTTCCACGACTGTCCCTTGGGTACGTCCGGCCAGCGGGCGATCCCGAGCGCGGTCGGCTTCACCGCCTGCCAGATGTCCACGTACGGATGGCCGACGATCAGGACGTGCTCGCCCTGGACCTGGTCGGCGATCCGGGCCTCCTTGCTGCCCGGGACGAGATGGTCGACGAGGACGCCGAGCCGGCGGCCTGCCGTGGGCTGGAAGTCGGCGACGATCGGCGCCAGGTCGTCGACTCCGCCGAGCGGTTCGACGACGACGCCTTCGATCCGAAGGTCGTCCCCCCAGACCCGCTCGACCAGCTCGGCGTCGTGGCGGCCCTCGACGTAGATCCGGCTGGCCCGCGCGACCCGGGTCTTGGCGTCGGCTACCGCCAGTGATCCCGATGCCGTCCGGGTGGCCGCCCGAGCCAAAGCGGACTTGCGCGGTGGACGCAGCGTGACCGGTTCGCCGTCGAGCAGGAAGGTGTCCTCGAGCCGAAACGAGCGGCGCTTGCCGAATCGGTCCTCCAGCTCGACCCCACCCTGCTCGATGCGTACGGCCGCGCCGACGAAGCCCGAGCCGGGATCCTCGAGTACGAGCTCACCGGACAGCTCGACCTCGACTTGGCGGATCTTCTTCGGCCGCCGCCAGTTGCCGGCCAGGACGTCGTCCCGGTATCGGTCGGTCACGAGCGGACACGGTAGCCGCGTCGGCGGTGGATGCATACGCGACCCAGGTGGCAGTATCGGCACGAGGAGGCGGTGCTGTGGCGGGAATGCAGTTCGGGATCTTCAGCGTCGGCGACGTGACGGTGGATCCGACGACCGGGCGGGCTCCGACCGAGGCCGAGCGGATCCAGGCCACGGTCACGATGGCGAAGAAGGTCGAGGAGGTCGGCCTGGACGTCTTCGCGACCGGGGAGCATCACAATCCGCCGTTCGTCCCGTCGTCGCCGACCACGCTGCTGGGCTTCATCGCGGCGCAGACCAGCCGGCTCATCCTCTCCACCTCGACGACGCTGATCACGACCAACGACCCGGTCAAGATCGCCGAGGACTTCAGCGTCCTGCAGCACCTGTCCGGCGGCCGGGCCGACCTGATGCTCGGTCGCGGCAACACCGGGCCGGTCTATCCCTGGTTCGGCCAGGACATCCGGGCCGCCGTGCCGTTGACGGTCGAGCACTACGGCCTGTTGCGCCGGTTGTGGCGCGAGAAGGTCGTCGACTGGGACGGTGAGTTCCGTTCGTCGCTGCAGGGATTCACGTTGGCTCCGCAGCCGCTCGACGGAGTCCCACCGTTCGTGTGGCACGGCTCGATCCGTACGCCGGAGATCGCCGAGCTGGCCGCGTACTACGGCGACGGCTTCTTCGCCAACCACATCTTCTGGCCGGCTTCGCACACCGAGCGGATGGTCGGGCTCTACCGGAAGCGGTTCGAGCACTACCGCCACGGTGGTGCCGACCAGGCGATCGTCGGCCTCGGCGGCCAGGTGTTCATGCGGCCGAACAGCCAGGACGCGGTCAACGAGTTCCGGCCGTACTTCGACAACGCGCCGGTCTACGGCCATGGGCCGTCGCTCGAGGAGTTCACCGCGCAGACGCCACTGACCGTCGGGTCGCCGCAGCAGGTGATCGACCGGACGCTTGGCTTCCGGGACTACGTCGGCGACTATCAGCGTCAGCTCTTCCTGATCGACCATGCCGGACTGCCGCTGAAGACGGTGCTGGAGCAGCTGGACATGCTGGGCGAAGAGGTGGTGCCGGTGCTGCGCAAGGAGTTCGCCATCGGGCGGCCCGAGCGGGTGCCGGACGCTCCGACGCATGAGTCCCTCGTACGCGCGGCAGCGGAAGCCGCCGCCGATGACGGGTCGGACGACACCACCGAGGAGGTGGACACATGAGCAAGCTCGTGGTCGTGACCGGTGGGCTGCGGGAGCCGTCGTCCACGCGGCTGCTGGCCGACCGGATCGACGCTGCCGTACGGGAGCAGCTGACCGACCAAGGCGTTGAGACGACGTCGGAGATCATCGAGCTGCGTCCGATCGGACGGGCGATCATGGACGCGCTGCTGACCGGATTCGCCGGCTCCGATCTGGAGGCCGTGTTCGAGGCGATCGACGACGCCGACGGCATGATCGCGGTGTCACCGGCGTTCAACGCCTCCTACAGCGGGCTGTTCAAGTCGTTCTTCGACGTGCTGCCCGAGGAGACGCTGTCCGACATGCCGGTGCTCATCGCGGCCACCGGCGGGACCGAGCGGCATTCGCTGGTGCTGGAGCACGCGATGCGGCCGATGTTCTCCTACCTGCACGCGATCGTGTCGCCGACCGGGGTGTACGCCGCCACCGACGACTTCGGCGCCCACCTCAGCGAGCGGATCGGCCAGGCCGCCAGGGACTTCGCTCGCCTGCTGCGGTCGTGTGGGCCCCGGCAGCATCGCGACGTGTTCACCGAGGAGATCAACGCGATGGAGAGCCTGCTCCGCGACTCGGCGGCCGAGCCCGGCCCCGGCGAACCGCTGGACTGAGCCCCGCCGACTCCGGCGACGGAATTTCTGACCTTGGTCAGAGGTTGTCGAGAGCGTTGACTACCCCAACTCGCCGAAGAGAGGCGGAGGACCATGACAAAGACCACGCTTGCCGACCGTTACGACCGGGCGACCTTCGCCTTCGAGATGCGGGATTACCGTGCGGCGGCTCACCTGCTCGAAGAGCTCGTCATCGCCGAGCCGGACAACGTCGCGGTGCGACTGCTGCTGGCCCGTGCCTACTTCCACTCGGCCCGGCTGCGTCCCGCCGAGGACGAGCTGCGCGAGGTCATCGCGCGCGACCCGAGTGAGACGTACGCCTATCTGATGCTCGGCCGGGTGCTGCAGCGGCAGCGCCGGCACGAGGAGGCCGCCGGTCCGCTGCGGATCGCCGCTGCCATGAACGGCGACCTCGACCTCGACGAGCTGCTCGACCGCCGACGGGTCGTACGCGACTGAGGCGCGACTGAGCTAGGCCAACAGCCGCTCGATCGCGTCGCCGACCTCGACCGGATCGTGGTCGGCGGCCACTGCCACTGAGACGTGGCCGCCGGCCGGGTTCGGCACGACGACCTGGGCGAAGTTGCCGTAGCGCACGATCACGTAGCGGAGCCCACCGCAGTCGATCTCGCCGCGCTGACGGGTGAGCAGGAGCAGGGTCGGATTGACCAGCAGCTCCTCGTAGCGGTCGGAGTCGCCGGAGGACGCGTCGCTCAGTCCAGCGCGTTCCCGCAGCTTGACGTCCGGCCCGTCGGCGACCGCGACGTAGCGGATGTGGTCGCCCAGCGCGAAGGCACCGGACATGATCTCGTCGACGTTCACCCCATGGGAGCCTACGCGGATCTGCCGCCTACCGATCGAGCTCGGCGGCGTCGACGACCTCGGCGATCGCGGTCGACACCGCCTCTTGATGATCGTGGTGGATGTAGTGGCCCGATCCTTCGACGACGACATGTCGGCCCCGTGGCACCGAGGAGCAGAGCCTCGCGGCCGCAGTCAGCGACGCGCGCCGGATCTGCTCCGACTTCTCGGTCGCACTCAGGGCGACGAGGGGTACGTCCGGCAGCGATCCCTCGGCCCGCATCCGCTGCATCGAGGCGACTCCACGGCTCGTGAGCCGGGCCTCGTCGCGGATCATCGCCACCTGATGCGGTCGTGAGTACGACTCGAGGTACGCGTCGACGATCAGCTGGCGAATCGCTGTGTCCTCGGTCGATGCCTCGGCAAGGGCACGGCCCTGCGGCTCCGCAAGGCGGCGGAACAACCCGACCCGGTTGGCGGTGACGACGGCGATGCCCATGCCTCGCTCGGCGAGTCGAAGGTGCCAGGGCACGCCGCCCAGGACGGCTTCGTAGGAGGGGTCGACCAGCACCATGCCGCCGAACGGCTTCGGATGCCGCAAAGCAGTGAGCTGGACGAGCAGGCCACCCCAGCTGTGGCCGACGACGACCGCCGGTCCGACCGTGTCGAGCAGCACGGCCAGGTCGTCGATCTCCGCATCGATGGTCAGCCGTGGCATCGGATCGCTCGCCCCGGCGCCGGCCCGGTCGTACGCGACCACCCGATAGGACTCCGCGAGGCTCGGCAGCACGGTGGCCCAGTCCAGGCACATCTCGCCGCTGCCGGCGACCAGCACGACGGTCGGGCCGGCGCCGAGCTCGACCCATCGCAGTCGCCGATCCGCCTCGCGTCGCAACTCGTGGCGCTCGACCGGCCGACCGGTGAGCCTGGCCAGTGCGTCCACCACGGAATCGCTCACGACAGGCTCCGTTCTCGACTGGTCGGTTCAGCGCGGTCCGTCGACCCGTTCCCAGCCGCGGCGGGACTGGCGGCTGCCGAGCGCGGTGTCGCGGCTGCGGTAGACGATGTACGGCCGGAACAGATAGCCGATCGGTGCGCTGAACGCATGCACCAACCTGGTGAATGGCCAGACCGCGAACAGCAGCATGCCGATCAGGGTGTGGATCTGGAAGGCCGTCGACGCATTGGCCATCGAGTCGACATCGGGCTGGAGCACGAAGATCGATCGGAACCAGGGCGCCACCGTCTCGCGATAGTTGTGCTCGTTGCCGACGACGCCGGCGCCGAGCAGCGTCGTGCTGAGCCCGGCGACGATCGCGGCGACCAGCACGACGTACATCGTCTTGTCGTTGCGCGTCGTCGCCATGAAGACCGGGCCGGTCGTACGACGGCGATAGATCAGGATCGCGATGCCGACGAGGGTGCAGGAGCCGGCGATGCCGCCAAGTGCCAGCGCCTGTACGTGGTAGGCGCCTTCACTCAGCCCGGCCGACGACGTCCAGGACTCGGGGATCACCAGGCCGATGAAGTGGCCGATGATCACGACCAGGATGCCGAAATGGAACAGCGGGCTGCCGATCCGCAGCAGCCGGCTCTCGTACAGTTGGCTCGAGCGCGTCGTCCAGCCGAACTTGTCGTACCGATAGCGCCAGATGCTGCCCACCACGAGGATCGCGATCGTGACGTAGGGGAGGACGGCCCACAGCAGGATGTTCACCGCCGGCCCCCGAGCGAGTCCATCGAGGGCGGCACCGGATAGGGCTCGAGACCGACCGCCTCGCGCGGCGGGCCGTCCCGGGCGATCCGGCGAGCCCGCTCGAGTACGTCGCCGCTGGCGGCCGGGAGGGTCGCCTCGACAGCCTCGATCACCAGTGAGTACGGCGAGTCCGCGCCCGCGAGCGCCTCGCGGATCAGGGTCAGCGCCGGACGATGCTTGACGAGCAACTCGACACCGGCGGCCGGGTCGACGGTGGCCGCGAACTCCAGCACGACCGCCAGATGGTCGGGCAACTCGGCGGCGTCGAACTGGGCACCACTCGCGCGATAGCGCTGCTTGAACGCCAGGATCGCCTGGCCCCGAGCTCGCGTGTCGCCATGGGTCCAGAAGCTGAGGTAGAGGCAGCGCCGCCGCTTCATGTCGAAGGTCGCCACGTAGTCGCGTTGGAGCTCGCTCAGCGGTGTCGACTCGACATGGTCGATGAAACGCAGCAGCGGATCGCGGACGGCATCAGGACTCTCGCCGGCGGCCTGGCGGAGCAGCGGCGCCTGGTCGAGCAGGTTCTGCTCCGGATAGCTCAGCAGCAGCGACGCCACCTGGTGGGTGGCCCGAGTGTCAGCACTCACTCCGGCTCCTCCTCACGCGGCGGGAAGAGGCCTTGCGGGCTGCCCTTGCCATCCCAGTTGAGCAGGTTGACTCGGGCCGACTTGTCCTCCGGACCAGCCACAGAGTCCGACGTCTGCCGATCCCGCAGAGCGTGGAACGTCTCGACGCTGGCCGGAGCCGGCTGGCCGGACGCCTCCCCGAACGGTCCGGAGCCGGAGATGTACATGCCCGGTCCGCCCTCGTAGTCCAGGGAGCACCCGACCTCCTCGAGCCCTTCGACCGGCTCGGTATGCGAGGCCGGGATGACGTAGCGGTCCTCGTACTTCGCGATCGCCAGCAGCCGGTACATCTCGACCAGCTGCTCCTCGGTCATCCCGACCCGCTCGGCGATCTCCGGCCGTGGGTCGCGGCCGAGGTTGAGGTCGCGCAGGTACGCCCGCATGGCCGCGAGTCGCTTGAGCACCCGGTCGACCGGGGCCGGGTCACCGGCGGTGAACAGCTCGGCGAGATACTCCACCGGGATCCGCAGCGCGTCGACCGCACCGAACAGGTTGTCCGCGTCCTCGGCGTCGTGACCGGTGTCGCGCAGCGCGTCGACGACCGGCGACAGCGGCGGGACGTACCAGACCATCGGCATGGTGCGGAACTCCGGATGCAGCGGCAGTGCCACCCGGTAGGTCTTCGCAAGCTTGTAGACCGGCGAGCGGCGAGCGGCGTCGATCCAGTCGCGTGGGATGCCCTCGCGCGCGGCCGCCTCGAGCACCCACGGATCCTCCGGGTTCAGCAGGATGTCGAGCTGCGCTTCGTAGAGGTCCTTCGGATCGGTCACGGACGCCGCGTCGAGCACCCGATCCGCGTCGTACAGGAAGACCCCGATGTACCGGAGCCGGCCGACACAGGTCTCCGAGCACACCGTCGGCAGCCCGACCTCGACCCGCGGATAGCAGAACGTGCACTTCTCGGCCTTGCCGGTCTTGTGATTGAAGTAGACCTTCTTGTACGGGCAGCCCGACACGCACATCCGCCAACCGCGGCAGCGGTCCTGGTCGACGAGCACGATGCCGTCCTCGCTGCGCTTGTACATCGCGCCGGACGGGCACGACGCCACGCAGGACGGGTTGAGGCAGTGCTCGCAGATCCTTGGCAGATAGAACATGAAGGTGTTCTCGAAGTCGAGCTTGATCTTGTCGGACACCTTCTTCAGCACCGGGTCGTTCGGCGCCAGCTCGGGCCCGCCGCCGAGGTCGTCGTCCCAGTTGGCACTCCACTCGATCTTCATCGGCTGGCCGCTGATCAGCGATCGCGGCTGCGCGACCGGCGTGTGCTCCTGCAACGGCGCGTTCGTGAGGTTCTCGTAGTCGTAGGTCCAGGGCTCGTAGTAATCCCGGATCGACGGCAGCTTGGGATTGGAGAAGATGCTGAGCAGCTTCTTGACCCGGCCGCCGCCCTTGAGCTTGAGCCGGCCACGACTGTTCAGCTCCCAGCCGCCACGCCACCGCTCCTGGTCCTCGTACGTGCGCGGGTAGCCCTGTCCCGGTCGGGTCTCGACGTTGTTGAACCAGACGTACTCCATGCCGGAGCGGTTGGTCCACGCCTGCTTGCAGGTCACCGAGCAGGTGTGGCAGCCGATGCACTTGTCGAGGTTCATCACCATCGCGAGCTGGGCCATCGGGCGCATCAGTACTCCACCTCCTGGGAGCGGCGACGAATGACCGTGATCTCGTCGCGCTGGCTGCCGGTCGGCCCGAGGTAGTTGAAGGCGAACGACAGCTGGGCGTAGCCGCCGACCAGATGGGACGGCTTGAGCAGCAGGCGAGTCAGCGAGTTGTGGATGCCGCCGCGTTTGCCGCTGATCTCGGATCGGGGAACGTCCACGATCCGGTCCTTGGCGTGGTACATGAACACGGTCCCGGCCGGCATCCGGTGCGACACCACGGACCGCGCGACGACCACGCCGTTGCGGTTGACCGCCTCGATCCACTCGTTGTCGGTGACCCCGATCCGTTCGGCGTCCTGCGGACTCATCCAGATCACCGAGCCACCGCGGGACAGCGAGAGCAGGAACAGGTTGTCCTGGTACTCCGAGTGGATCGACCACTTCGAGTGCGGCGTCAGGTAGCGGACGGTCACCTCGGCATTGCCGTCGTCGCCGACGCCCTGGTCGCCGAAGATCTTGGCGAGGTTCAGCGGCGGCCGGTAGACCGGCAACTGCTCACCGAGCTCGGCCATCCAGTCGTGATCGAGATAGAAGTGCTGCCGGCCGGTCAGGGTGTGCCACGGCTTCAGCCGCTCGGTGTTGACCACGAACGCGGTGTAGCGGCGACCGCCGTGCTCCGAGCCCGACCACTCCGGCGACGTGATCACCGGCACGGGCCGGGCTTGGGTGTCGGCGAACATGATCCGCTTGCCCTCGTTGTCCAGGGCGAGATCGGCGAGAGGTGTGCCAGTGCGTTCCTCGAGCGCTCGGAAGCCGGCCACCGCGAGCCGGCCGTTGGTCGTGCCGGACAGGGCCAGGACCGTCTCGCAGGCATCGACGTCGCGCGCCAACGAGGGCCGGCCGTCCGCGACGCCGCCACGCACGACTCCGTTCGTACGCCGCAGGTCGTCCACCTCGCGATCAGGCGTCACCGTCCAGCCCTTGGTGGTGGTGCCGAGCCGCTCGACCAGCGGCCCGAGCGACGCCATCTTCTCGGCGACGGCGGGATAGTCCCGCTCGACCACGACGATCTTCGGCATCGTCTGCCCCGGCACCGGATCGGCGCCGTCGTCGCGCCAGTCGCGCACGACGCCGCGCGGGTTGGCCATCTCGTCCGGAGTGTCGTGCAGCAGTGGCACGGCGATCAGATCGCGACGGGTGTCGAGTCGCCCCTTGGCCAGCTCGGAAAAGGCGCGGGCCAGGGTCTGGAAGGCGTCGTAGTCGGTCCGGGTCTGCCATGGCGGATTGATCGCCGGACTGAAGGCATGCACGAACGGATGCATGTCGGTGCTCGACAGGTCGTGCTTCTCGTACCAGGTAGCAGCCGGCAGCACGACGTCGCTGAACAGCGTCGTGCTCGTCATGCGGAAGTCCAGGCTCAACAGCAGGTCGAGCTTGCCCTCCGGAGCGTCGTCGTGCCAGACCACATCGCGTGGGCGCTGGTCCGGCGGCGACTCGTCGGCGCGTACGGAGGCGTCGGTGCCGAGGAGATGGCGCAGGAAGTACTCGTTGCCCTTGCCCGATGACCCGAGCAGGTTCGCCCGCCAGACCGTAAGGACGCGCGGCCAGTTCTCGGGCGCGTCCGGATCGGTGCCGGCGAACTTCAGCCGGTCGGCCTTCAGCTCGTCGACGATGTAGGCGCCCGGCTGCTTGCCGCTGGCCTCGGCTTCGTCTGCCAGGTCCAGCGGGTTGCGGTCGAACGTCGGGTACGTCGGCATCCAGCCGAGTCGGGCCGACTGCGCCAGGCAGTCGGCGAGTCCCATGCCATTGAAGCGCCCCTCGCCGAGCGGCGACGACAATGCGTCCGCGCCGAAGCCGTCGTAGCGCCACTGATCGGTGTGGAGATACCAGAACGCGGTGCCGATCATCTGCCGCGGCGGCCGCTGCCAGTCGAGTCCGAACGCGAGCTGCGACCAGCCGGTGATCGGACGGCACTTCTCCTGCCCGACGTAGTGCGCCCAGCCGCCGCCGTTGACGCCCTGACATCCGGTCAGTGTCACGAGAGCGAGGAAGCCGCGATAGATCGTGTCGGAGTGGAACCAGTGATTGGTGCCGGCGCCCATCAGGATCATCGACCGGCCGCCGGACTCCTCGGCGTTGCTGGCGAACTCGCGAGCGATCCGGATCGCCTGACTCGCCGGCACCGAGGTGATCTCCTCCTGCCAGGCGGGCGTGTACGGCTCGGCATCCTCGTACGAGTTCGGCCACGCGCCCGGCAGACCGGGTCGGTTGACGCCGTACTGCGCGAGCATCAGGTCGTAGACCGTCGTCACGAGATGCTCGCCGACGTGACGGACCGGGACACCGCGTCGCAGGACACGGCCGGACTCGTCGTCGGAATCGAACGCCGGCACCAGCACCTCGGCGGTTTCGAGCTGCAGGCTGTCCGCGGACTCCCAGCGGCCGCCGTTGCGGGTTCGGGGAGCCGCGCTGAGCAGCGGGTCGATGTCGCCGAGCTCGAGGTTCCACCGGCCCTTGCCGCCCTCGTTGAACCGATAGCCCAGCGAGCCGTTCGGCACCCTCGGCTCGCCGGACGCATCGAGCAGCACGGTCCGGAACTCCGCACCCTCGTCGATCTCACCGAGGTCGGCGGCGGTCAGGAACTTGCTCGGCACGTACGCGCCGTCCTTCTCGCGCAGCGTCACCAGGAAGGGCAGGTCGGTGTAGCGCTTGACGTAGTCGACGAACCGTGGCGTTTGCCGGTCGACGAAGAACTCCTTGAGGATCACGTGCCCCATCGCCATCGCGAGCGCCCCGTCGGTGCCAGGGTGAGCGGCGAGCCATTCGTCGGCGAACTTGGTGTTGTCGGCGTAGTCCGGGCTGACCACGACGACCTTCTGCCCTCGGTAGCGCGCCTCGGTCATGAAGTGCGCGTCCGGCGTCCGGGTCACCGGGACGTTCGAGCCCCACATCACCAGGTACGACGCGTTCCACCAGTCGGCCGACTCGGGGACATCGGTCTGGTCGCCGAAGACCTGCGGCGACGCGACCGGCAGGTCGGCGTACCAGTCGTAGAAGCTCAGCATGGTGCCGCCGATCAGGCTCACGAAGCGAGCCCCGGCAGCGTGCGACACCATCGACATCGCCGGGATCGGCGAGAAGCCGGCGACCCGGTCCGGGCCGTGCTCCCGGATCGTGTGCACATGAGCTGCTGCCACGATCTCGGCGACCTCGTCCCAGCCGGCCCGCACGAAGCCGCCCTTGCCGCGAGCCCGGTGGTAGCGCTGTCGCTTGCCCGGATCGCCGGTGATCTCGGCCCAGGCCGCCACCGGGTCACCGAGCCGCTGCTTCGCCTCGCGATACATGTCGAGCAGCACGCCGCGGACATACGGATAGCGCACCCGCGTGGGCGAGTAGGTGTACCAGGAGAACGCCGCGCCCCGAGGACAGCCGCGTGGCTCGTACTCGGGTGAGTCCGGACCCACCGACGGATAGTCGGTCTGCTGGGTCTCCCAGGTGATGATGCCGTCCTTGACGTACACCTTCCACGAGCACGAGCCAGTGCAGTTGACGCCGTGGGTGGAGCGGACGACCTTGTCGTGACTCCATCGGTCGCGGTAGAAGACGTCGCCTTGGCGGCCGCCCTTCTTGTGCACCGTACGGAGGTCGTCGGAGACATCGGCCCTGGTGAAGAACCGCCCCGTACGCAGGAGCGCGTCGGTCAGTGAGCCGTCGAGACCGGGCGAGTGGGATCGCTGCTGTGAGCTCATCAGGTCCATCGCACTGCGATCGAAGCCGTCCGTCAATAGTCCTTCGCCTAGGACGAGAGTCCTTCGGCCCTGACGACAGTCCTTCGAGCCCTGCGACCAACGTCTGCGGCACCAGGAACATCGACCTGATGCCATCTCGGCTCGAAGCTTCTAGTGTGGCAAGAGCGCCGAACATTCGGAGGCTCAGGTGACCACGACTCCTCCCGCCGACCAGATCGGCCGTCACAGTGGCGGGTCCGCCACAGCTGCCACGTCTACGACGTCGGCCAACCGCCAACTCGCACTCTCCACCGTGGGATTTGCGCTGTGCTTCTGGGCCTGGGCACTGATCAGCCCGCTGGCCACCCGCTATGCCGACGACCTGAACCTGTCAGCCTTCGAGCAGTCTCTGCTCGTCGCGGTGCCGGTGCTCGTCGGCTCGCTCGGGCGAGTCCCGGTCGGCGCCATGACCGATGCCGTCGGCGCCCGGCGGATGTTCCCGATCGTCTCGCTCCTCACGATCCTGCCGGTGCTTTTCGTCGGCTATCTGGCCAGTGACTCCTACCCCGCGATGCTGGTCGGTGGCTTCTTCCTCGGCCTCGGCGGCACCACGTTCGCGATCGGTGTGCCGCACGTGAACGGCTGGTTCCCCCCGGAGCGGCGCGGGACCGCGATCGGCATCTTCGGTATGGGCATGGGCGGCACCGCCATCTCCGCGTTCACGACGGTTCGGATCGCCGACAAGTGGGGTGACTCGGCCCCGTTCGCGTTGGTCGCGGTCCTGCTGGCGATCTACGGTCTCGTGTCGGCGATGTTGCTTCGCGATGCGTCGAGCAAGCGCGGCTCCCCTCGCGGGTTCGTCGGCCGGGCGTGGACAACCTTGAAGATGCCGGTGACGCTGCAGCTCAGCTTCCTCTACGCCGTCGGCTTCGGCGGCTTCGTCGCCTTCAGCGTCTACCTCCCGGCGTACCTGAAGAACGCTTACGACCTCTCGCAGAACGACGCGGCACTCCGGACGGCAGGCTTTGTCGTCCTGGCCGTGATCGCCCGCCCGGTCGGCGGCTGGCTGTCCGACCGGATCAACCCGGTGCCGGTCCTCACCGTCTGCTTCGTCGGCGGTGCCGGACTGGCGGCGCTGGCGGCGTTCGAGCGGCCGCTGATGCCGGTCGGGACCATTGCGTTCCTGGGGCTGGCGGCGGTGCTCGGTGGAGCAGCGGGCGCCTGTTTCGCCTTGGTCGCCGAAGTCACCGAGCCGGCCAAGGTCGGAGCCGTCACCGGCATCGTCGGCGCGGCCGGCGGCCTGGGCGGGTTCATCCCGCCACTGCTGATGGGCGCGGTCTACGGCGCGTCGGGCGACTACTCGCTGGGCTTCGTGCTGCTCGCACTGACGGCCGCCGCGGCAGCCGTCTTCACCTGGCTCATCGTCGGCCGGACCGCCCGCGCCCGCGCGATACAGACCTGACCGCGAGAGGCCGGCTCACTCAAGGACCAGCTCGACCGCGATGTTGCCGCGGGTCGCCGCGGAGTACGGGCAGACCCGGTGCGTCTCCTCGAGGAGCATCGTGCGCTCGGCATCGGTCAGGTGGTCGGGCATCTCGACCCGGAGCGTGGCGGCCAGGACGAAGCCATCGCCATGGGGCACCAGACTGACCTCGGCGGTTGCGGCGACGTCGCTGGCGTCCATGCCCTTGCTCTTGGCGACCAGGTCGATCACGGTCGAGAAGCAGGCAGCCCAGCCGGCGGCGAGCAGCTGCTCGGGGTTGGTGCCCTCGCCCGTCCCACCCAGCTCCTTCGGCAGCGCGAGGTCGACGTCGAGGCGGCCGTCGGACGTGACGGCCCGAGAGTCGCGACCGGACGAGGTGGCGACGGCGGTGTAGATCGGGTCCATGGTGAGTCCTTTCGCGGTGGTGGATCGACGGGTTGCCGATCCGATGCCGACGATCACTCACCGCGGCGTGCGCGCTCAATTACCTCCTGGGTAATGGCTCCTGTCCCCCCGCCGACCTAGGCTGCGAGGCGTTATGACCGCTGACCTTCTCGACGAGCCACAGACCGCGGGCGAGCTGATTCGCTTCTGGCGACAGCGCCGGCGGCTCAGCCAGCTCGACCTCGCACTGGAGGCCGAGACGTCCACGAAGCACCTCAGCTTCGTCGAGACCGGACGGGCGCAGCCGAGCCGCCAACTGCTGCTCCACCTGGCGCAGCAGCTCGACGTGCCGTTGGCCGAGCGAAATCGGCTGTTGCTCGCGGGCGGCTTCGCGCCGATCTATCTCGACGAGTCCTACCAGAGCCGAGCCATGCAGCCGCTGCGCGAGTCGCTGGGCCGGCTGCTCGACGCGCATCTGCCGAACCCGGCGCTCATCGTCGACGGCCTGTGGAACCTGGTCGAGGCCAACGCGGCGGCCGACCTGCTGTGGGACGGCGTCGATCCCGAGCTCATGACGCCGCCGGTCAACATGCTGCGGCTGGCCGTGCATCCCGGCGGCCTGCCCCGGATCTCGTCGATGACGGCGGCCTGCAGTACGCCGCTGATCCGGCAGCTCAAGCGCAAGAGCCAGGATCACGCCGACGCAGCCCTGGCCGAGTTGGTCGACGAGGTCGAGTCGTACCTGCCCGATCAGCTGCCGTCGGCACCGGCGCACCAGCCTGTCGTGACCCTGGATCTTCGTACCGACGAGGGCGAGGTCAAGCTGTTCACAGTCATCGCCACGCTCGGCGCACCGCTGGAGGTGACGGCGGCCAACCTCGCCATCGAGACCTTCCTGCCGGCCGATGATGTCAGCGCCGCTCGACTGCGCTCACTGATGGCCTCCCGCACCGCCGACGACAAGGACAGTCCAGACTGATCCCCATGAGCGATCTGACCGAACCGAAGACCGCCCTGCGCCGCTACCTCCAGGAGAGTCGTGACGCGTTGCTGTGGAAGCTGGACGGCCTCGGCGAGCGTGACCTGCGGATGCCTCGTACCCCCACGGGCACCAATCTGATCGGCATCGTCAAGCACATGGCCAACGTCGAGATCGGCTACTTCGGCGACACCTTCGGCCGCGAGTGGCCGACGCCGGAGGAGCGGATCGCGGAGCACGTCTTCGAAACCGATCCGCAGGCCGACTGGTACGCGACCGAGGACGAGACCTGCGACGGCATCATCGATCTCTACCGACGCGTGTGGGTGTTCGCCGATGCCACGATCGAGGCGTTGCCGCTCGACACGCTCGGAAGCGTGCCGTGGTGGGGAGAGGGCAACCAGGTCAGTCTGGAGCGCATCATCGTCCACGTGATCACCGACCTGTCCCGGCACGTCGGGCAGGCCGACATCCTGCGCGAAGAGCTCGACGGCGCCGCCGGACTCACCTCCGATGTTTCGAACCTCCCGGAGTCGGAGTACGACTGGCCCGCCTACGTCGCCAAGCTGACCGCACTCGCCGAGCGCTACTGATCGGGCGCCCAGATGACTCAGACCGAGGAGGAGGCCGGGACCCACGCGCCCGGACAGCATGGCATCGCGAAATCGGCACTGCTGGTCGGCGCCCTCGGCGTCGTCTTCGGGGACATCGGCACCAGCCCGATCTACACGATCCAGACCATCGTCAACCCGGATGACCCGCATCCGGTCAGCGCGACGAACGACCACGTCTACGGCTTCATCTCGCTGATCTTCTGGGCCGTCACGATGATCGTGACGATCAAGTACGTGCTGCTCGTGCTTCGAGCCGACAACGACGGTCAGGGCGGCATCCTGGCGCTGATCACGCTGATCCGACGGCAGGGCGTGCCCGGCAGCCGGCGGACCAAGCTCCTGCTTGGCGGGCTCGGGATCTTCGGGGCGTCGCTGTTCTTCGGCGACAGCATGATCACGCCGGCGATCTCGGTGCTGTCGGCCGTCGAAGGGCTTCAGGTCGTGGAGCCGTCGCTGGAGCAGTTCGTGGTGCCGATCACCGCCACGATCATCATCCTGCTCTTCTCGGCGCAGCGGTTCGGCACGGCGCGGGTCGGGCGGCTGTTCGGCCCGGTCATGGCGCTCTGGTTCCTCGCCATCGGCCTGTGCGGCCTCCGCGGGATCGCGCAGCATCCGGAGATCCTGAAGGCACTGTCACCGACGTACGCCCTCGGTTTCCTGTTCGGGGACTTCACGACGGCGTTCTTCTCCCTGGCAGCCGTGGTGCTGGCGATCACCGGCGTCGAGGCGCTGTATGCCGACCTGGGTCACTTCGGCCGCCCGGCGATCACGCAGACCTGGTTGTTCCTGGTCTTCCCGGCCTGCATCCTGAGCTACCTGGGCCAGGGAGCGCTCGTGCTCAAGGATCCGGCCGGCACGATCAGCAGCCCGTTCTTCTTGTCGGTGCCCGATTGGGGACGGCTGCCGATGGTCGTCCTCGCAACAGCCGCCACCGTCATCGCCTCCCAGGCGGTCATCACCGGTGCCTTCTCGGTCGCCTCGCAGGCCGTCCAGCTGGGCTACCTGCCCCGGCTGCGGATCACCCATACCTCCGCCCATGCGATCGGGCAGATCTACGTGCCGTGGATCAACTGGGCGCTGATGGTCGCCGTGCTCGGTCTGGTGTTCGCGTTCCAGTCGTCGGCCGCCCTGGCCTATGCCTTCGGCATGGCGGTGACCGGCACCATCGTGATCAACTCGCTGCTGTTCTTCTACGTCGTGCGCCGGCAGTGGCGCAAACCGCTGTGGATGGTCCTGCTCGGCGCCTCGGTGTTCCTGAGCATCGAGCTGCTGTTCCTCGCGGCGAACCTGACCAAGTTCGTCCACGGCGCCTGGCTCCCGCTCCTCATCGCCTTGCTGGTGTTCACCGTGCTGACGACGTGGCAGAAGGGGCGCCAGCTCATCACCGCCCGGCGCGAGCAGGTGGAGGGCGGGCTGCCCGAGTTCGTCGAGGACCTGCACGACCGGCGTCCGGCGTTGCGACGGGTGCCGGGCACGGCGGTGTTCCTCAACCGGGGGCAGACGACCGCGCCGCTCGCGATGCGGGCCACCGTGGACCACAACCATGTGCTGCACGAGCACGCGGTGATCCTGTCGATCGAGACCAAGCCGCTGCCGTACGTCGCGCCCGAGGACCGGATCGTGCTCGACGACCTCGGCTACGGCGACGACGGGATCATGCACGTCACCGCGCGCTACGGCTACATGGAGAAGCCGAATGTGC